>ERZ894229.15-NODE-15-length-234023-cov-48.6309_pt1 | contig 234023 bp, 208 predicted proteins | sample MGYA00380295_ERZ894229 | MGnify/ENA primary metagenome ERZ894229 (study PRJEB32331, sample SAMN06328479) | human gut metagenome | biome: human gut microbiome; feature: stool | host: Homo sapiens | collected 2014-09-17 ...
AATACCCCCAAGTAGGTTTTTATATTTTTGTGTCCTACTTGAGGGTATCATATCAGCTGAGGGGCGGTTACTTTGTTGATCGATTAATATATGCAAATAATTTGAAATATAAGTGGCAGCTATGAAAATTATGTTAGTATTATCAAATGCAGAAGGAGATTGTAATAAGCCAATACAACTTACAGACAACAAAGCAAAATCAGAAATGGAAAAGTTGCAAAACTTATAGGAAGATATTATTTAAAGAATAAAATCAACAGATATTCTTTTAGAAAAATTTGCCCCGAATTTGTCCAAAAAGCATTTTGGGGAGATGCAGGAACAGCGAAAACCCGTTAACCACAAGGGCTAACGGGTTTCGTTGTTTTATAGTTATCTAAAGGAATGAGAGTAAAGTGTGACATCTTGGGTCGCCCCAAGATGCCGTTACTTTATGAGGGGGGAGATAGTTGTTTATCAACTATCTGAGTATTAGTATACGGAATAAATGTGTCCAAAGTATGTTAAATCTATTAAAGAAATAGAAAAATTCTTATGAAATTCTTAAAACATGTCAGGATTTTGGAATCCGTATTGTATTCCCGGCATAGATCAGATTTGGATTTTGAATGTTGTTTAATGCCTGCAAAGTGGCAATAGTTGTTCCAAATCGCTGGGCAATTTCACTCAGCGTATCTCCGGATCGTATCACATAAGTGGTATATTGCGGGGCGGGTGGTTTCGGTTTCTGAGACAAATGATTTAGTCCTGCGTTTTTTATAATAGAAGGATAATCAACAAAAACATAGTCCAGATCAACGTCCCCGGATATTCCGGCGATCTCTCCCTGACTTGTGAATTGCCACATCTGGCAGTCTGTATTATCCAGCTTGCTGTTATAAAAAGCGTACCACAGTGCATATCTTGAAGAAAGTGACAGAAGACGGTACGTTTTGAGGAAATTCCGGTTGCTGTAATACATTGCAAAATATCCGTTTTTTTCCATTCTGTCACAAAAATTCTGCACAATTTTCCCTACGGTTTCCGGTGTGAAAGTAACTCCGTTTTGTGCGGCATAGTTTATAGATGCCTGTTCAATATCGTAGCATACAGGATAATCGAGACGATAACCGGAGATTGCTTTGAGACAGCCATCAGCTTCCTGGCGTGCAATCTCCGGAGTCAGGGCATAGCAGAACCAATAGACTCCGATCGGGAGACCAATCCGGTTACATTCTGAGGCATTGCGTTTAAATTGTGGATCAATCGTGTTAAAACCATAGCCGGCACGGAGCATGGCAAACTGATAGCCTGCGGCTTTGACCTTTTCCCAATCTACATTTCCTTGAAATTCGCTGACATCCAGTCCTTTTATTTGCATTATATAATCCTTTCATAAAATATAAAAACGGGTTTCTTATGTTTATTATATGAAAAAATGAGGAATATGTGCAGAGTAGCAGTGATTGTTTTTCATAAGGATTATAACGGCATTGTTACAAACAGAAATGAAATCGAATTAAGAATTTTCTAAGATTTTCCCCAATGGCTCTTAAAAAAATGAGAATATCATGTATACTGTAAAGGAGGTGATGAAAATGTATAGTATTTTAGTTTGTGATGATGATAAAGAAATAGTAGAAGCAATTGAAATATATCTTACACAGGAAGGGTATCAGGTTCTGAAGGCTTATGATGGGATGCAGGCATTAAAGATGCTGGAGACGGAAACGGTGCATCTTTTGATTCTGGATGTTATGATGCCGCGTCTGGACGGGATCAGGGCGACTTTGAAGATCCGTGAAACGAACAGTATTCCAATTATCATTTTATCGGCAAAATCTGAAGATGCGGATAAGATTCTGGGGTTGAATATCGGAGCGGATGATTATATGACAAAACCATTCAATCCACTGGAGCTGGTTGCAAGAGTGAAATCTCAGCTTCGTCGTTACACACAGCTTGGCGGGAATGTGAGTAGTACGCAGGAGACGATTTATGAGGTTGGCGGCCTTCGGATTAATGATGATCTGAAAGAAGTAACGGTAGACGGAGAAATGGTGCGCCTTACTCCGATTGAATACAATATTTTATTGCTTTTGATGAAGAATCAGGGAAGAGTATTTTCGATTAATCAGATTTACGAATCCATCTGGAATGAAGATGCAATCGGAGCGGATAATACGGTAGCAGTACATATTCGTCATATCCGGGAGAAGATTGAGATCAATCCAAAGGAACCGCGATATTTGAAAGTGGTATGGGGAGTAGGATATAAGATCGAGAAATTATAGAAGGGAGTTTTTCATGAGTAAATGGTATAAAAGTGCGCTTGTAAAAGGCATTTTGATCTTTCTTTCTGTTCTTTCGGCAATTACGGCACTGCTGAGTCTGGTGATTATTTCCACATATTCTGTAAGTGTAAAAGAAATCTGGAATAAAAAGCCGACAGAGTATACAGATTCCAAAGAATTTGAGAATCAGATGTGCCGGGCTACGATGGATGTTTTAGGTCAGATTTCTTATGAAGATATTTTCGAGACAGATGGAAAATACAATCCGGATAAGCTGATCGATATCATGCAGTATGGATATAACGGAAGGCACTATGATGAAGAGATGGAAGGACTGCGGTATAAACTCTCGGATCTTCAGAAATGGAGTGAGGAGTATCAACATAACTATGCAGCGCAGGAAAATCCAATTGTTGTCTGTCAAAAAGCAGATAAAACCTATCATTACTATTATTGGGATGAATTTTTAAATCTGCTGAAAGAGAAAACGCTGACAGTGGATATAGACGAATATACATCTGATGAAATCATAAATGCACTGGCTTCTGGCGATGTGAGTCTCAGTCGATTTGCCGGACATGATATTCTGGATGAAAAAGGCGAGACGGTGTACCGGGATTTCTGGGGATTCAGTGGTGCCATTGAAGAAGAGGCGCGGCCGGATGGAGGAAATAATATTCTGGATGTTGTAAATCAGACGCCGCAGCTGAATGGAAAGCTGAGTGAAGTGTATGCACAATTGGGCAGCATCCTGTCAAATCTTTATTATGATTTCCAGTCTTATCAGAACAGTGCAGAATGGACAGAGGGAAATACAAACTTTGCCTATATTTTTGTTGATAAAGAAACAAAAAAAGTTTATACAAATCGCAAGGAATATCAGGATTACAACAGTGTAAAAGAAAATATCTCAGATATTCAGAAAAATGCGAAGTATATGATTGTTCAGTCAAAGCTTTCTGATTTTAAGACCAATATGGATATCACAGCAAATGACTGGAAGGAGTTTGTAAAGTCACAGCGCAGAAACAGCAACGGTGATTTTATTTTTGCAGCGGCAGTAGATACCAGGTTTTCAATACAGGATTCTTTTTATCTGGATAAGAAATTATATGATGAATATGCACCTTATATCAATCGTGCGGTGATCCTGCTCGGTGCGGCAGTATTACTGATAATCGTGAGTTTGATATGGCTGACAGTGATCGCCGGAAGAAACAACCGAAGTGACGGAGTGCATTTGAATGTATTTGACAGATGGAAAACGGAGCTTGCAGCAGTGTTTGTGATTGGGATCTGGATAATTCCGATGATGTTCTGGATGAATAATGGGAATATGGCCCTCGGGTATTTTGCAGAAAGCACGGATTTGATGACTGCAACGATCGGATATTCTTATGAATATGCATCCGGATATGTTCCGACAATGCAAGATATGATCCAACTTGCATGTACAGCGGCTTATACCATGATCATGTCCCTGGTCGGATATCTGAGCCTGGTCCGCAGGATAAAAGCGGGAACGATGTGGAAGAACAGCGTATTGTATGCGTTTTGCAGATTCTTTAGAATATTCTGGAGAAACAGAAATGTGGTGTGGAGAATGGTTGTATCAGGGGTGATACTGATTGGAATCCACTGGATGCTGGCATTATTCAGAACGCCGGGATTTGTGTTGATCACGCTGGCAGCAGATGCATTCATTGTGTATTATCTGGTATTGAATGCGATTGCAAAGAATAAAATCATAAAAGGAATCAAAGCAGTTGCAGGAGGAGATCTGGAATATCAGATTTCTCTGGAACATCTCAGAGGAGAACAGCGTGAAGTAGCAGAAATGCTGAATGATATCGGAACCGGATTGCAGAAGGCTGTGGAAAAAAGCGTGAAAAGCGAGCGTCTGAAAACGGATCTGATCACAAATGTATCTCATGATATCAAAACACCGCTAACTTCCATTATCAATTACGTGGATATCCTGAAACGATCCAATATTGAAGATCCTAAGATACAGGGGTATCTGGAAATTTTGGAGGCAAAAGCACAGCGTCTGAAAACATTGACAGAGGATGTTGTAGAAGCATCCAAGGTGAGCAGCGGGAATATCAATCTGCAGTTGATGGATGTCAATCTGGTAGAGATGATGAATCAGACGACGGGAGAGTTTGCAGAAAAATTTGAACATAAGAATCTGGAGCTGATTCAGACACTTCCAAATGAGCCGGCGATTATTCATGTAGATGGAAGAAGAATGTGGAGAGTATTGGAAAATCTTTATAATAATGCGGCGAAGTATGCAATGCCGGGGACGAGAATTTATGCAGATCTGCGCACTGATAAGGATGAAGTGATATTTTCTTTGAAAAATGTTTCGGAGTATCCGCTCAATTTCTCAGCAGATGAACTGACAGAACGTTTTATTCGCGGTGATATTTCAAGGAGTACCGAAGGAAGCGGACTGGGATTATCGATTGCGAAAAGTCTGGTACAGATGCAGGGCGGAAAACTGGAATTGTATCTGGACGGAGATCTTTTTAAGGCGACAGTTCGTTTTAGAAAAGCAGATAAAAAAGAACAAGATTCATGTTTTTTCAGAGAGAATTCTGAAGAAGAGTAGGAGAGGCGGGAATTTTTCCCGTCTTCTTTTAATTTAAGACTTGTTTTATTGCACGAGACTTTATTTTGTTTTACAATAGTTACTGTTCACACATAGCTTACATAGAAAACAAATGATAAGGGGAATCGCATGGAAACGATCAAAAAATTATTATCAGATATTTTAAATATAGAATTTGTTCAGGCAGTTTTGAGCAATCCGAGGAAAAAAGAAGGAATTTTAAAGGTAAAGGTTCGGCCGATCGAGAAAAAAGGCAATTTATTTTTTCAACTGGAGTCTTTTACAAAAACACAGGCCTTTCATGAGAATCTGGACCCGATTTCGGCACGAGACCGATTGCTGGAATATATGGAAGAATTCCGGCAGATGCAGGCATCTACAGTGCATATGAATTACACTGTTTTAGTGAGCAAAAAAGGCAAGGTAACCATTCAGAAAAAAGCGTCAAAAGGCAGTGTAAGACCGGTAGAATTGTCACATAATAGAAGTAAGAAATATATTTTAGAGGAAGGAATTCCGGTTCCGTTTCTCCAGGATCTGGGTGTGATGACAAAGGATGGAAAAATTGTACATTCCAGATTTGATAAGTTCCGTCAGATCAACCGGTTTTTGGAATTTATTGAGGATATTCTTCCGAAGCTTGAGAAGGACAGAGAGATCACGATTCTGGATTTTGGATGTGGAAAATCGTATCTGACATTTGCCATGTATTATTATCTGCATGTTCTGAAGGAATACGATATCCGTATCATCGGGTTAGATCTGAAATCGGATGTCATTCATCATTGTAATGAGTTAAGCCGCAAATACGGATATGACAAACTGGAATTTCTGGTGGGAGATATTGCGGATTATGAAGGTGTCAGAGAAGTGGATATGGTTGTGACGCTTCATGCCTGCGATACAGCGACAGATTTTGCACTTGCCAAAGCGGTGGGATGGAATGCGAAGGTCATCCTGTCGGTTCCATGCTGTCAGCATGAATTGAATGGGCAGATGCAACGGGAAGGAGCCGGATATGATAAGCTGGCGCCGATTCTGGATTATGGTCTTTTAAAAGAGCGGTTTGCGGCGCTTCTGACAGACGGACTTCGAGCGAAATATCTGGAGCAGTCCGGTTATGAGACTCAGGTTCTGGAATTTATCGATATGGAACATACGCCGAAAAATATTCTTCTGCGTGCGGTAAAGACGAATCAGGCAAAACAGGGGAGTGAAAGCCAGGTTTGGGAGTGCAGGAAATTTTTGGGGATTGACCCAATGCTGGGAGTGTTATTAGATAAGGGGACAGAATCATGAAAAAAAGAATGAGAAAGGCAGGAATACTCCTTGTAGTATTTGTGGCAGCAATTTTTGTCAGCAGTCTGTTTATGAACAGTGGTGTAGACGATCAGATCATCGATCTAGGAGATCCTACACTTCCGAGAATCTCATTTCAAAAGGAAGGCAGGACTGTGAATGCTCTGGCCGGCTATGTAAATGAGATGGATGTTACGGCAATGCGGGACACCATTACACCATTGGAGGCAAACGGAACACTTCAGATGCAGATTGAAGAGTTTGGAAATAAAATCACAGGTGTTGAATATAAAGTGTATTCGCTGAATGGAGAGGAAACCTATCTGGAAGGCAAACAGAAGGATATTTCTGATGAGACGATTTTGCTGGATCTGCAAAAAGGTCTTCCGGATGAAGTTTCAGAAGCTGTTCTGGAAGTGATTCTTTCTATGGAAGAGGAACAGGTTCACTTTTATACCAGAATTACAAGACCGGATGAACTTTCTTTAAAAGAATGTCTGGATTTTGCCCAGGATTTTCATGCAAAGACACTGGAAAAAAGCAGTCAGGAGGAATTGGAAAACTATCTTGAAACGAGTGCAGAAGGGGACAATACAACTTACCAGACTGTTACCATCCATTCTGATGCAGATCATGTGACATGGGGAAATTTAAGTCCGCAGGTGGTTGAGGAACCGGAGTGGAGCATCAAAGAGAGCAATTCCGTCTATACGTCGCTGCTTGCACAGTATCAGGTGACATGTGCCGGAGATACGGGAGAGATCGAGACGTATGATGTCCGCGAGTTTTTCAGGATTCGCTACGTGCAGGGGGAAATCTACCTTTTGGATTATAATCGGAAGATGGAACAGATTTTTGATGCAAACCAGAAAGTGCTGGATCAGAACGGAATTCTTCTTGGTATAGCATCATCCGATATATCGTATGAAACAAATTCGTCAGGAAATATTGTTTCTTTCGTGAGAAATGGAAATTTATGGACATACAATGCAAAGCAGAATGAGCTTGCACAGGTATTCAGTTTTAGCAATATTGAAGGAAATGATGCTCGAAGCAGGTATGACCAGCATAATATCCGGATCATCAGTGTGGAAAAGAATGGAAGTACTGCGTTTGCAGTTTATGGGTATATGAATCGCGGAGCACATGAGGGAGAAGTCGGAGTTGATATTTACTATTATGATATTGAAAAAAATGTAGTACAGGAAAAAGCGTTTATTCCAAGTACAAAATCATTTGCAATCGCAGAGGAAGAGCTTGGAAAAATGGTGTATTACAATCAGGATCAGAATCTTTTGTATATTCTGGCAGGCGGAAAATTTTACAAGATAGATCTGACAAAAGATGAGCAGACAGTGTTGGCAAAAAATCTGGAAGAAGGGCAGTATACGGTGTCTTCAGACGGGCATTTGATCGCCTACCAGACGTCAGGAACGATCAATACCGCACAGGAGATCAAGGTATTGAATCTGAAAACAGGTGAAGAAAATGCTGTAGCCGCAAAATCAGGGGAAGCAATCAGACCGCTTGGATTTATCGGATCAGATTTTGTGTATGGATATTTGCGGCAGGAAGATGTCGGTCATACGGCAGCGGGAGGGGAACTGTTCCCGATGTATGAGCTGGAGATCAGAAATTCAGAAAATGAAGTGATGAAGACATACTCAGCAGATCAGATTTATATATCCGATGTATTTATTGAAGAAAATATGATGACTCTGAACAGGGTTGTAAAATCAGGAGAGACTTATACAGTTACCAGTCAGGATTATATCAGCAGTAACGAAGAAAAGAAGACAAAAAGTATAACTCTGGAAGCTTTCAGTACAGATTTAAAAGAAAAGCAGATGCGGCTGACTTATGAAAAAGGAATTTCCGATACTGTTCCTAAAATCCTGCGTCCGAAGCAGGTGGTGGGGAAAAAGCCGATCACGATCACGCTGAATGACAAGTCGAAGTCTGAAAAGTACTATGTATATGGAATGGGAGAACTGGTTGCGATTTACGATAAGGCGGCTTATGCAATTCAGAGAGCAGAGCAGATTTCGGGAGTAGTAATCTCATCAGAACAGGCATATGTATGGGAAAAAGGCAACAGAGATCTGGTTTATGATACAGAGACAGCACCGTTTGGAAATGGAGAAGGAAAGACCTCTCTTCAGACCTGTGAAGAGGTGATGGCAGCGTATAATGCCAAAAAAGTAGACCTGACCGGATGTAGTCTGGAACAGGTTCTGTATATTATCAACAAGGGCCTTCCGGTCATTGCGATGACAGATGCCAATCATGCGATCCTGCTGACAGGATATAGTATGACGGATATCACTTACATCGATCCAAATACAGCATCCCAAAATACAGTTTCGATTGAACAGATGAGCGCTATGATAGCAGGAAGTGGAAACACGTTTATCGGTTATATGAAATAACAGAAAAAGGAAGAAGTCTTTGAGAGAATTTATTCTCTGTGAAAGAACTTCTTCCTTTTTGTTACTGACGGAAAATAACTGTCTTATATTTATTCAGAGCGGTGTAGACAATCATACCCAATATTCCACATGAGAGAACTTCACCAATTCCCACGGTAAGCATCTGGAATGGAATTGGAAGCAGAATCTGATATCCATAATAAAGAACAAATGGAATCAGAACTGTATTTGCAATAATCGGCGGCAGTGGTGCGAGCCATTTGCTGCGGTTTCTCAGAAGATAGGTGAAAATAGCACCGAGCAGAGTTGCCATGCTTCCGACAATAATGTCAGGAAGAATTGCGCCTCCTAAAATATTTCCGATCAGACATCCCACAAAGAGTCCGGGAATTGCAGCCGGAGTGAAGGCGGGCAGGATGGTCAGTGCTTCTGCGATACGAAACTGAATCTGTCCGAAACTGATCGGGGCAAATACGATGGTCAGGACCACATAAATTGCAGCGATCATTGCTGACTGTACCAGAAACAGTACGCTGATTGTTTTTTCTTTTTTCATAGATCAAAATCTCCTTTAGTTTTATTTTACGTGTGGAAGGTCTCGAACACACGATAGTTGATTGCTGGAAATGCCTTAAATACGCCACTTTCAGCAGGTGGAATTGTAGCACAGACAAGCGTAAAAATCAAGCTGTACCCACAATTTACCCACAATGAGAATAAAAGCACTCGATCCGGGGAGTGCTTTCATTTATTTTGTTTAGCTTTAGCTCGGCGTCTTCTTTGCGCCATGCGGTCATTGCAAGTATCAGAAGCCGGAGACATTGAACAGGATGCAAGCATTATCATTTTGTTGTGGAATCTGGACAATGAGGATAAGACCAGGAAAGGTCTGAAAGTGGATAAGAACCGGCAGGGAGAACTAGGGAAGATTGTATACCGCTTTGATGGAAATGAAATGCGATTCCAGGAAACAGAAGAGGAACTCAAAAGCAAAGATGGATTCAAGACGGTACGGACACCGACACCGTTTGATTAAAAGATGGGCAGCGTAAAATTATTAAAAGGCAGTGAAGAATTTGAAATGTTTCAGGACTATTGGAAAATGATGCAATCAGTCTGGAGCGTAGAGAACACAAAGGAATACTGGGAGAAAGTAGTAGAAGATACCGACAGATTTTACAGGAAGTACCAGACAGAGTTCTCGAAAGAATTAGCACTGGCACTTGCAAACGAATTGGAAAGGAAAGCGAAACATGAAGCAGAGATGTAGAGTAATGATCCCGGCACAAGCACCGGAAACAAAGCAGAGCAGACTACTGTTCAAGAAAGAATGGGTATCCATTTTGGCAGATGCAGGGGAACGAGTTGGGGAGAATGAAGAAACATTCCATGAGGTGGAAGGGGAACTGATAGAGTTTCGGGAAACATCGGGAATTGTAGTTTTAAAGGGCGGCATCCTTGCGTCAGTTCCAATGTATCGAATTCAAATGTTAGAAGCGTAGGAGGAAAACAAAGTATGAGCAAATTATTTTTTGAAATGACAGAAACAGAAGCACAGTTACAGAATATTTTAAACAGTCTGGAATATGCGCAGTACCAGATGTCAACCGGGATCAACGGATACGGCAACGGCACTATGACAAGAGAAGAGCATCAAGAAACAGAGCGGAGCGTGCTGAGTTCGTTAGTGGTAGCTATGAGCGGTATACAGAAGCTGATCGGAGAGTATGCATCACTGGAAGAAGATGGACTGTTGCCAGAAATGGCAGCGGAAGAAATCATGCAGATCAATGCAGAAAGCGTGGATCAGTACGAAGCAATCCAGAAAGCCTTCCGGCTTGGAATGGAGAAAGCGAAGTCAGAGAATGTTGTAGAACATCCGGTATATGGATCAGAGGACATGGAAGAGTTGAGACAGTGCGTTTTGATCGATCTGGAAGATTGCATGACAAAAGACCGGGAGACCGGAGAAAAGGGAGAAGCTCTTTGCATGACGTTCCAGAACGAAGAAGGGAAGTATATTATTATCAAGCACACTATAACAAACTTATTTTTCATCTTTAAGGCGTAATAAAAGAGGTCTTGGAATAAAGGAATCTGACGTATTTTCCATCAAATTGTTTTATCCTGAGACCTCTTGTGTTATCATATGGTTTTGTAACCATGAAATTAAGAAAGCAGAAACCTCCCCTACCAAAGTTTAGTTTCTGCCTTCACCTAAACATAGCTCTCGCTACATTCATACATACCTATGATAACAGTTAAAACAGAAAACTACAACCGTATTTCTCAGGATTTTTACAATAAAACAATAGATTCCCTTGATCTGAACCTTATTTCATGTGTCTGCGGTCACTCCGGCTGTCTCATCCGTCATGGCTCTTATAAACGTAGCATCCAGCTTGCTGACAGGATCCTCTCCCTTTCCGTTGTTCGTGTGTACTGCAAAATCTGCGGACATACCCATGCATTACTGCTTTCATCCATGGTCCCGTATTCCCAGATCCCCCTGGCCCTGCACGTCCGTCTGATTCAGCTATTGCAACAGAATCCAGAGCAATTCAGATTAGAAAGAGTGGAACGGGTGAAGGGTACTATTGTGTCTAAAGAATATTTCTTTCCAAAAAGATTCGTTACAATTCGGTCAAGAGATATTAAGCGAGAATTAACAGAAGAACAGCGGAAAGAAATTGCAGAACGGCTCAAGAAGTTATCATAAAATCAATTCTGCGCTTTAAAACTCCATACAGGATAGAGGAAATTATAGTTTAAATCTATTCAGTGAGGAAAATGTTAGGGTAAAGGGGTAAAATTGATTTTTCATTGAAATACTACAGTAAATACAGACCGTTAGAAAATGGGATGCATTGGCAGCAGAGGAATTGAAAGCAAGTTGAGAATATGCTATAATCTCGGCATGGGAAACCAAAGCCGGGCGGCTTACCCTCTTTTACGGAGGGGCGACCCTCCAGACGAAAGAAAGGAGGGCGATGGCAATGTGTGTTACATATACTGATCTGATTCAGTTGTTAATATTCATTGTTGCCCTTGTTAGTCTTTGTTATGAGATTTTCAAGGATAAACGAAAATAGCCGCCATTACTGCGAATAATGACGGCTGTTTGTAAAAACAGTTTCTAAATTTTCGGGGTAAGCCGCTTGCGGTTTCCCTTTTTATATCTTCAATATAGCACATCTGTATCAATTCTGCAAGATAATAGGTTACATTTTACAGTCCATAACCCGGATAAACCGGAAAAGTTATTTTTATTTTCTATCCCTTGTGTTATTCTAAAGAAAAAGGGGATTTTTATATGTTACTCACTGATAAATACGCTGATAAAATTCATGGCATCATTACCTGTCATGACCGCATGATCATTCAGGGATATATCCCAAACTGGAGCCATGCGGAAGCAATGACTGCCTATATGAAACTCAACGGTATCCGTATTTTTGATTATCCCACCAGTTTCTCCCAGCCCCTTACGGAACAGGTCCGTCAGAATGCGGAAAAGATTGCTCACGAAAATGGAATGGAAATTGAGTTCATCCGAAAACTCCATGCTTTTCGAAAAGATGACCGCATCCAGAACATCATTGCCGAAACCAGAAAAACGGAAGGTCTGATCCATATCTTTTCTGCTATGGAATGCTGTAATACCTACAGGCCCTGGCATGATAAAACAACTGGGAAGACCTTCCTGAAGTTTGACCAGAGCAAGTGTCTTCATTACTATTTCTATTTTATCGACAGGGAACTTGGCCTTTGCTATCTTCGTGTCCCTACATGGCCGCCTTTCCGTCTTCAGTTTTACATGAACGGTCATAACCTGCTCGCCTATAAGCTTGATAAAAAACAGCTTTCTTACCGGATGCAGGACAATGCGTTCCTTGAAATCTCCGATATTGAAACTGCTCAGAAACTTTCTGACCGTATCAACCCGCAAGGGCTCCATAAAGTTCTCGATGTCTTTGCCAGACGCTACAGTCCCGTTCCGGAATCTCTCGGGCTGGGTTATACCTGGACGGTTCAGCAGATCGAATGTGCCACGGATATCATGTTCCGTAAGCCGGAATACCTGGCACCAATCTATGATGAAATTAATATTCATTGTTGCCCTTGTTAGTCTTTGTTATGAGATTTTCAAGGATAAACGAAAATAGCCGCCACATCTTGCACATGTGACGGCTGCCCGTTAGGGTAGTAAATCATTGTTCGGGGTAAGCCGCTTGCGGTTTCCCTTTTTACATCCTCAATATAGCACATCTGTATCAATTCTGCAAGGTTACATTTTACAGTCTCTAAAAGAGAAAAGTCAAAAAACCTGTCTTGATTTTCTTTACAGGCAATCCGAAGAGCGTTTGCTGTGTTATAATCAGAAGCATTCGAGTATTTAGATACAAAGATAAAGTGAATAGTATTGGAACTTAACAATATTGATATAGAAATGATGAAGAAGCAGTTTAAAAGCTGTCAGAATATGCTTACGGCAATCGGGGATGAGACGCGGCAGTACCTTCTGCTACAGGTGTTGGGAGATTGTCGGGGAAGGCGGGTTGTAGATATTGCAGACAGAATGAAATTATCCAGAGCCGCTGTTTCTCACCATATCCAGATATTGAAGAATGCCGGTGTTGTGAAATCTCGCAAAGAAGGCTCTTTCATTTATTATTATATTGATTTGGATAGTAACTGTATGCAAAGTATGATTGATTTGTTTACAAAAATTCAGGAAGTAATGAACCAGCTTCCGGACAGGAGTGGTGAGATATGATTTTATATTATAGTGGTACAGGAAATAGTTGGATGATTGCAAACAGAGGAGAATGGATGGGCGAAATCCCTGTTTCTAAGAACCTGTGCAGAAAGAAAGGCTGGAAGTTTATGGGCTTTAATTTTCTGGTGATGTCACAGTGCAATATTATGATGCACAAAATGCTCTCGCCGGAGGAGAATGAGAATATTATTCGAGAGGCCATGCCCAAGGTGGAACAAATCGCAGAATTGATTTCAGCTGGAACACCTTTACTGCCAGATAAAAAAGCCTTTCTATTGATGACAGACATCGGCGCACCTATGACAGATTTCTTTTATCAAATGAAGGCAAAGAAATTTTATGTTACGGATGCATGCATTGGATGCGGGAAATGTGCAAAAATCTGTGTAAATAATAATATCACACTTGTAGATAAAAACCTGTATGGAAACAGAACTGTATGGCCTGTGTATCTTGTATACAGGCCTGTCCGGTTGCAGCTATACAATATGATAAGAAAACGCAGAATACCGGACGCTATTATCAAGAGAAGTACAAGTTCTGAATTTCTGGAATAGAAGAGCCGGAGAGATTATTAACCTTCATAGAACCTGATAAATAAAGGAGATTACTATAAAACGGAGAGGTTTATGGTAACTTCCTTTATTTTTTATGTTTCTGTATCTTCTAATATCTCTGTACAGATCAAAGTGTATCCAGAATAAAATCGTCCGCGGATAAGTTGTGCTTCGGCAGTATATTTTGTTTTTCCATCCAATATAAAAGTGATTGGTTTATACTTACTGATATACTCCAGGTGGATTCCGTTTTTCAGGCAGTAATTTTCCAGTGCGGCCTGTATGACCAGAGAGTTTGGATAAACAAAATCCTTTTCATTTGGAAAACAATTCTGGTCATCCAGTTCGATGGAAAAAGATCTTTTAAAATGGTGTTTGAACATATCATATTCCCCTTCTGATATGAAATCATTTATATCCTGACAGTAGCATATACCTCCAATGTTTCTGAAAGTGTACAGGCAATGATCTTTCTGGAAAATAAATCCATAATACTGGTCAGATAGACAAATCCGTCTATTGTCCAGATGTAGGTGATATCCGAACACCAAACAGCATTCGGGCGATCAGGATGAAACTGTTCATCAAGGATATTTTCTAATTCTGTGCTGAAATCAGAATCTTTTGTGGTGATCGTCCATGGTTTGCTCCATTGGGCGCGGATTCCCATTGGGCGCATATAGGTGCCAACCGTTCTTTCCGAAATAACTTCACCGGTTTTATGCAGCTCTACAGTGATTTTCGGAGCACCATAGTTCTGCTTAGAATCATCATAAATATCCTATATTTTGGTTTTTACAGTTTCACGACGTTTTTCTGTATCAGAAGGCACGCGGTGGAGCCATGCATGATATCCTGAACGAGAGACACCTAAAAATTTCAACATTCCGGAGACGGAAACCCGGCGTCCAGCATTCTTGGCAGCTTCCGTCTTCTCAGAAACTTCGAGATAAATGGCTTCTGTCATTTTCCCAGAATGTTGATGGCTCTTTTTAATACATCAAGCGCATCTTGGGCGTCACGTAATTCACGTCTGAGACGAGCGATTTCTTTCTGTTCATCAGAAGCACAATTACCGGAACCACGAACAGAGATATCGCCAGATTCCCGGAAATCTTTCAGCCACTTTGTTAAAGTGCTGTATCCGATTCCGAGATTTTCCGCACATCCACGTACACCTAAATCCTTATGATCTTCGTAGTACTGGATTGCATCAAGTTTAAACTGTTTGTCATGTTGTCTTGCCATATGAGATCCTCCTTCAGCATGTCTCTATTGTACCATGCTTATGTGTATTTTGGGATTTCTCTTTTGGCTTGTACTATTTATATTCTAACTCCTGACGATGATTCAGAATATAAGTGGATTTATAGGAAGCATAAAAAGGATTTGGTGTGGATGCAATATTTACATCGGATGATATAGTACCGCTGGGTTTAATGCTGCAGGAATGTTTTTACGACAGGTTCTGCTTCGGAGAGGGATTCCATTTTAGTTGAAAGAGCGGAAGATTGCAGAAGGAATGCTGACAAAAGAGGATGCAGTGACATTGCTGAATATAGACAATCAGTCGAAAGTATTTTATGAGCTGATTGCGAAAGCAAATGAACTTTCCAGAAAAGAGTATGGAGACAAAGGATACATTTTCGCGCAGATTGGATTAAACAGTGAGCTTTGTTCCGGTAACTGTGGATTGCGGTAGAATTGCTTGATAAAATGAAAGGCTGTAAAAACTTTATTTTAGCACCCGGATGCGATATGCCTTATGATGTTCCTGTGGAAAATGCAATCGGAGTTGCACAGGCAGTTTATGAGACAGATTCTGTAAGAGAAATGTTAAAGAACTATGTGGCAGAAGACGAAGATATTGAAGTAGAGCTTCCGGATTATGAGCACTTAGAAAAACCACTGGTAGAGGTATTTACTCTGGATTCTGCGACATGTGCGGCATGTACCTACATGATGGGCGCAGCAAATGAAGCGAAAAAGACATTTGGTGATGCGATTGATATGGTAGAGTATAAATTTACGCTCAAAGAGAATATCGCAAGATGTAAAAAGATGGGCGTTCCGAATCTGCCGTCCATGTACATCAATGGTGAATTGAAATTCCGTTCTCTGGTACCATCTAAAGAAGAATTGGAAGGCGCGATCCGTGCGGCAATGAAATAATGAGTAGACTGTATTTGATCACCGGGTTTCTGGGTGCAGGAAAGACAACATTTTTAAAACAGTTTACGAAACAATTCTCTTCGGAACGGATGCATATTATTGTGAACGAGTTTGGAAAAGAGGGCATTGATGGAGAACTGCTTTCGGAGCTGGGGATTGCACTGGACGAGATCAACAATGGCTCGATCTTTTGCTCGTGCAGGCTGGATAAATTTGAGAATGTATTGCAGCAGGTATTACAGGAGAAGCCGGATGTGATTATAGTAGAAGCATCAGGGCTCTCCGATCCCACAAATGTTAAGAAAATATTGAATCAGAGGGAAAAATTTCCAGGATTGGAATATATGGGATGCGTCTGCCTGCTGGATGCACGGCAATTTCCGAAAGTGTATGAAACGGCAGTTGTAGTAAAAAAACAGATTCAGGTATCAGATCTGCTGCTTCTGAACAAGAAGGATCTTGTAAAAACAGAAGAGATAGAGCAGATTCAAAAGATTCTGAAGGCCCATCGACCGGATTTGCCGTTGCATATGACATCATATGGCATGATGGAAGAGAGGTGGCTGCAGGAGATGCAAAAGCCAAATCTGGAAACAGAAGAACAGCTGTTGCAAACTGCAGATGTGACTTTGCGAAAATATCTTCTGCACATTCAAGAAGAGATAAAATTAGAAACACTTTCTCATTTTCTGAATATGCTTTTAGTGGATACATTTCGAATCAAGGGCTTTGTATATCTGGAAGACACGTGGTATCTGGTCAATGCTGTAGGAAATATGTTGTATATCGAACCGTGTAGTGAGAAAAAAGAAACGCAGAAAAATATACTGGTTATTTTATCAGGATATGGACTGCCAACGAAGAAAGCAATCAGGAAAGCAATGGAATGGTATCCGGAGGTTGTTTTAAAAATTGAATAAGGGAAATTCACCAAATCACCACTTTACCTTAAAAAAGTACTTGACAAATCCTAAATAGGACATTACAATTAAAAACATCAAAAGCAAAACCGATGAGAAAGAAGAGTAGGTTTTAAAAGAGATCACAGAGAGCAGCAGGCGGTGAGATTGCTGTATGGATTTTAATTCTGAATGGACTTTCGAGGGCGGCCTGAAATGAAAAGAGTAGGCGTCGTCGGGAACCGAACCCGTTATCAATCAGGAGCGTATGTCAGTACGTGAGAAAGTGGACATTTGTCAATTTGAGTGGTACCGCGATAATGAATTTGTATTTATTACCGTCTCAAGCATAGAGCTTGGGGCGGTTTTTTTATACAATCATTACAGAACCGATACCCTGTATCCACATGATCGGCTCCTTTGCTTTTGGAATATAGTAATAGAAAAGGAGAACAAAAATATGAAAAAGAGAGTATTCGCAGTTATTTTAGGAAGTGTAATGGCAGTCAGCCTGATGGCATGTGGAACAAAAGATGAAGGGGCAAAGGACGGTACAAAAACATATACAGTCGGGATTTCGCAGTTTGCAGAACATGGTTCTTTGGATAACTGCCGGGAAGGATTTATCGAAGGACTCAAAGAAGCTGGATTTGAAGAAGGAAAGAACCTGGAAATCAAAGAAGAGAATGCAGCTGCTGATCAGGGAACAGCAAAACAGATCAGTGACGGATTTGTTTCAGATGATGTAGATCTGATCTGTGGAATTGCAACTCCGAGTGCACAGTCTGCTTATAATTCTGCAATGAATACAGAAATTCCGGTAATCTATACAGCAGTCACAGATCCAAAAGCAGCAAAGCTTGCCAATGAGGATGGAACTCCGGTAGGAGAGGTCACAGGAACCAGTGATGAACTTCCGATCAAAGAGCAGCTGGAGATGATCCGTAAGATACTTCCGGATGCAGAAAAGATTGGAATTCTTTACACAACAAGCGAAGTCAATTCTGTATCAGCAATCGAAACATATGAGGAGCTGGCAGGAGATTACGGATTTGAGATCGTAAAAAAAGGAGTGACACAGACTGCAGATATTTCTCTGGCAACAGAAGAGATTCTGACAGAAGTGGATTGTCTGACCAACCTGACAGACAACACAGTTGTAAATTCTCTGGCAACGATTTTGGATAAAGCAAATGAAAAGAAAATCCCGGTATTCGGAAGCGAGATCGAACAGGTGAAACTTGGATGTCTGGCTGCGGAGGGGCTGGATTATGTAGCTCTTGGAAAACAGACAGGAAAGATGGCAGCAGACATTTTAAAAGGAGAGAAAAAAGCATCGGAGATGAACTATGAGACGATTTCTGAACCGGGACTTTATATCAATACAAAAGTAGCAGAGGATCTGGGAGTAACAGTGGATGAGACACTGCTTGAAAGTGTAGCAGAGACATTTGACAGCATTTCAAAGTAAGAATTAGAAACGGAGAGGCATTGAGATGGATATTTTTGTAACAATTTTAGAACAGGGACTGATTTATGGGATCCTTGCTCTCGGGGTTTATATCACATATAAAATTCTGGATTTTCCGGATCTGACAGTGGATGGAAGTTTTCCTTTGGGTGCAGCTGTTACAGCGACAATGATCACTCATGGGGTGAATCCGTACCTGACCATACCGGTATCATTTTTGGCAGGGGCAGCGGCGGGAGTCTGTACAGGACTGATCCACGTCAAGGGAAAAGTCAGAGATCTCCTCTCCGGTATCATTATGATGACGGCACTTTGGACGATCAACCTTAGAATTGCAGGCAAAGCGAATGTTCCGATATTCGGTGAAGAAAATATTTTCGACAATGAGGCAATGAATGGGATTTTCTCAGGCGGGGCAGCAAAATATAAAGTTCTTGCAGTAGTACTTATTCTTGCGGTGATTGTGAAAATAATTCTGGATCTGTATCTGCAGACAAAATCCGGATTTCTTCTGAGAGCTGTGGGAGATAATGCAAATCTGGTGACTTCCCTTGCAAAGGATCAGGGAAATGTAAAGATTTTAGGACTGGCGATCGCCAACGGAATGGTTGCTATGGCAGGCGGAATTTTCTGTCAGGAGCAGAGAGTATTTGAGATTTCCAGTGGTACAGGAGCTATCGTGATCGGGCTGGCAAGCGTGATCATCGGAACCAGCCTGTTTAAGAATTTGACATTTTTGAAAGCAACCACAGCAGTCCTGATCGGTTCTGTCGTTTACAAAGCCTGCGTGGCAGTTGCTTTGAAGTTTTTTGAACCACAGGATATGAAGCTGATCACAGCGGTATTATTCCTCGCGATCTTACTCATTGGAATGGAACGGAAAAAGAAGGTGAAGACAAATGCTTGAGTTAAAACATATTCATAAATATTATAATCCAGGAACAGTCAATGAAATGTGTCTGTTTGAAGATTTTAATCTGACAGTAGAACAGGGAGATTTTGTTTCTGTGGTAGGAAGCAACGGTTCCGGAAAGACTTCCATGCTCAATATCCTGTGCGGAAGCATTCCGGTAGAAGCAGGACAGATTCTGATGCAGGGAGAAGATATTTCCCACATGAAAGAGTATAAAAGAAACCGGAAGATCGGAAGAGTGTATCAGAATCCGGCGCTTGGTACCTGCCCATCGATGACGATTCTGGAAAACATGTCTCTTGCCGATAATAAAGGTAATTTTTACGGATTGGGAAAAGGCATCAATAAAAACAGAAAGTCTTATTATCAGGAGTTGTTAAGCCAGTTGAACCTGGGACTGGAAAATAAGCTGAACGTGAAAGTCGGTTCTCTCTCCGGTGGACAGCGTCAGGCGATGGCGCTTCTGATGTCAACCATGACTCCGATCGATTTTCTGATTCTGGATGAGCACACAGCGGCGCTGGATCCAAAGACGGCAGATCTGATCATGGAACTGACAGATAAGATCGTGAAGCAGAAAAACCTGACAACGATCATGGTGACACATAATCTCCGCTATGCAGTAGAATATGGAAATCGTCTTCTGATGATGCATCAGGGAGAGGCAGTGATGGACTTGTCAGCAAAAGAAAAACAGGAATTGAAAGTAGAAGATATTTTGGAAAAATTCAATGCAATCAGTATTGAATGTGGAAATTAAGAGAAAGATAGCAAGTACAGATGAAATAAGTCAAGGAGCTGCATTGTGTCAGTCCCTTGACTTTTAAACTTTTTGCTATTCTACAGATTTTAATGCGCTGAGCATATCTAAGTATTTGAGTTTTCGATTCATCATATATCCTAAAACAAATGTAATGACTGAGATCAAAATGGCAGGAATCACAAATGCTTTTGCACAAAGAGCGGGGTTAAACATCACTTCATCCGGTGGAACAACTGCCAGTATGTACTGGTAAAGCAGATCACCGACTCCAAATCCTGCTAAAATACCGAGCAGGGAAAGGAGTATTGTTTCCCGGTAAATATAGAGTGTTACTTCTTTGTCGTAGAATCCGAGAACCTTAATGGTTGAGAGTTCACGGATACGCTCTGCCACATTGATGTTGGTAAGGTTACAAAGGACTTAAAAAGATTCTTTTATACAGAGGCAATTGCGGGAACATTACTGGAATGGATCGTGAACAAAGAAGAGCATGACAGGCAGCAGACGATCGATTATATTTCTGTTATTTTCCGTACCGCACTGCCTGCTTCGATCACGCAGTATTCAGACGAGACAAAATAAGTTTTAGAATTTCAATGATCTGAAAAAACTTCTTGACAATAAAAAATATCCTCCGTATAATGGTTGAAAGTTAGGGAACTAACTATATAAAGAGAGAGGGATGGAATTATGCAGGATATAGAAGATAAGGAAAGGTACATCAATACCGGCAGGCTGATTCACATTCTTTCCAATCAGATGAAGCGCAGAAATGCGTCTGAAGCAGTGGGAGATGATGGCCTGACCACCATGCAGAAGCATGTGTTAAAGCATATTCTTTTGGAAACGATGCACAGGGAAGTATATCAGAAAGATATAGAAGAAGAGTTTCGAATCCGGAAGTCCACAGCCACAGGGATTTTGCAGCTCATGGAAAAAAATGGATTTATTTCCCGGGAAAGTTCGAAAAAGGATGCCAGATTAAAACGTATTGTACCGACCCCAAAAGCAGAAGCACTCAGACCTGAGATTCTGGAGCACATCAGAGATACCGAAAAGCGGCTGATACAAGGAATAGATCAGGAAGATGTAAAGATCTGCAGAAAGGTGCTTGTGCAGATGATTCAAAATCTTGCAGAAAACAAAACAGAAAATAAGGAGGAAGACGAGAACGATGAATAAAACACTTTTAAAATCAGTCCGGGAATACAAAAAGCAGTCTGTGTTGGCTCCATTTTTCGTAATCCTGGAAGTTTTAATGGAAGTTCTGATTCCGATGGAGATGGCGAAGATCATTGATGTTGGAATCATGCAGGGAAATTTGAGCTATATCGTACGGCGGGGATTGATTCTGGTCATTATGGCAATGCTGGCTCTGTATTTCGGTATTATAGCAGGAAAAATGGCAGCAATAGCAGGTGCAGGATATGCCAAAAACCTGAGACATGATATTTTTTATAAAGTTCAGGAATTTTCATTTAAAAATATTGACCGGTTTTCCACATCCGGTCTTGTAACACGTATGACAACAGATATTACTAACGTACAGATGGCGTATATGATGAGCATTCGTCTGCTGGCGAGAGCTCCGATCATGATTGTTTTATCCTGGATCATGACACTTTTGCTCAATAAGAAAATTGCTTTACTGTTCCTGATCATCATACCACTGCTTGGAGGAACACTGATCTTTATTGCAAAGAAAGCGCATCCGCATTTTATTAAAGTATTTGATGAGTATGATATTCTGAATAATTCCGTACAGGAAAATGTCAATGCATCCCGCGTGGTAAAAGCCTTTGTACGGGAAGATCACGAAATTGAAAAATTCCATGGAATTTCAAAATATGTCTATACATTATTTACAAAAGCAGAAAAGATCGTGGCATGGAACTCACCGGTTATGCAGTTTACGATCTATACGGCGATGCTTCTGATGGTAGCGATCGGAGGAAGAGAAATTGTATTCGGTGCGATGGAAATCGGAGAAATGACCAGTGTGATCGTGTATGCGTTCCAGATCATGATGGCTCTGATGATGGTTACATTCGTATTTGTTATGATCATGATCGCAGAAGCGTCTACAGACCGTATTACGGAAGTTCTGGCGGAAGTTCCGGAGATGCAGGACAAAAAGAATGCGGTTACAGAAGTGGCAGACGGAGAGATCCGGTTTGAGCATGTAGATTTCAGTTATGCGGGAGAAGGCGGAAATCTTTCGTTAAAAGATGTCAATCTTCATATTAAATCCGGACAGACGATCGGGATCATCGGAGGAACCGGAAGTGCGAAATCAACATTGGTACAGCTGATCCCGAGACTTTATGACGTGACAAAAGGAACTGTAAAAGTCGGCGGACTGGATGTCAGAGAGTATAATCTGGAGGCACTGCGCGATCAGGTATCTATGGTATTGCAAAAAAACGTTCTCTTTACAGGAACGATCTACGATAATATCCGTTGGGGAAATGAACATGCCAGTGAGGAAGAGGTTCAGAGAGTCTGCAAACTTGCACAGGCAGATGGCTTCATAAAAGAATTTCCGGCGGGTTATCATACGATGATCGTACAGGGCGGAAACAATGTTTCCGGCGGACAGAAGCAGCGTCTGTGTATTGCACGGGCACTTCTGAAAAAACCGAAGATCCTGATTCTGGATGACTCCACAAGTGCGGTAGATACAAAAACAGATGCGCTGATTCGAAAAGCATTCCGGGAAGAAATTCCGGATACTACAAAGATCATCATTGCGCAGCGAGTTTCTTCTATAGAAAATGCAGACCAGATCATTGTACTGGATGAAGGAAAGATCATGGGAGTCGGCACATCCGAAGAATTGCTTGCGACAAATGAAATCTACAGAGAAGTATATGAATCTCAGATAAAGGGAGGTGAGGACGATGAATAGAAAACCAAAGGTTTCAAAAGAAAATTTACAGACCGCAAAGCGGCTTTTAAAATATGTGACCGGGACGTACAAGGTTCGGTTTGTGATCGTATTTATCTGTATTTTGTTAAGTTCGATCGCATCAATTTCGGTATCATTGTCCCTCAAGTTTTTAATCGATGATTTTATCAGTCCTCTGATCGGACAGAAAGATCCGAATTTTGCAGAACTATATCGGGCACTTGCGGTGCTTGGAAGCATTTTCCTGATGGGAGTCATTGCTACATTTACTTATACACGACTGATGGTCTACATTGGTCAGGGTGTCCTTAAAAAAGTAAGGGACGATATGTTTGAACATATGCAGACTCTTCCAATCCGTTATTTTGACCAGAATACGAATGGTTCTATCATGAGTCTTTACACGAATGATACAGATACGCTCAGACAGATGATCAGTCAGTCGATCCCACAGGCACTGATGTCCTTTTTTACGATTATCGTAACCTTTATTTCAATGCTGATCTTAAGTCCGCTGCTTACAATTTTAGCAGTTCTGATCATTGGTCTTATGATTTTCGTAACAAAAAAGATCGGTGGAAACAGTGGAAAATATTTTGTTCGTCAGCAGAAATCTCTGGCAGATGTGACTGGATTTGTGGAAGAGAGAATGAACGGACAGCGCGTAGTAAAAGTGTTCAACCACGAAAGAAAGTCAGAAGAAGAATTTGACAAACTCAACGAGGCGCTCTTTGAAAGTGCTGCACAGGCAAATACCTTTGCAAATATGATGGGACCGGTAATCGGAAACATCGGAAACCTGCAGTTTGTACTGGTCTCTGTACTTGGAGGATTCCTTTCTATTATGGGAATCGGAGGGATCACTCTGGGAGTTATGGCATCTTATCTGCAGTTTACAAAGAGCTTTACACAGCCGTTTATGCAGGTGGCGCAGCAGTTTAACTCCATTGTTATGGCACTTGCCGGAGCAGAGCGTATTTTTGCTCTGATCGATGAAGAATCGGAAAAAGACGAGGGATACGTAACACTGGTCAATGCGAAAAAAGACGAGAACGGCAATATTATCGAATGCAAAGAAAGAACAGGAATGTGGGCCTGGAAGCATCCACATTCGGCTGACGGAAGTGTGTCTTATACAGAACTGACCGGAGATGTGCGTTTTGAAGATGTGACATTTGGATACAACGAAGATAAAGTGATCTTAAAAGATATCAGTCTGTTTGCAAAACCGGGACAGAAGCTGGCATTTGTCGGTTCTACCGGAGCAGGAAAAACAACCATCACGAACCTGATCAATCGCTTTTACGATATTCAGGAAGGAAAGATCCGGTATGACGGAATCAATATTACAAAGATTAAAAAGGATGATCTGAGACGTTCCCTCGGAATTGTACTGCAGGATACCCATTTGTTTACAGGAACCATTATGGATAATATCCGTTATGGAAAACTGGATGCTACTGATGAGGAAGTATATGAGGCTGCAAAACTGGCTCATGCAGATCAGTTTATCAAAATGCTTCCGAAGGGATACGATACTATGTTAAGCGGTGATGGAGAAGAGCTTTCACAGGGACAGAGACAGCTTCTTTCCATTGCGAGAGCAGCAGTTGCAAATCCGCCGGTACTGATTCTGGATGAAGCAACTTCCAGCATTGATACCCGTACGGAGAGTATTGTGCAGAAGGGTATGGATAACCTGATGAAGGGACGTACAGTATTTGTTATCGCGCACAGACTTTCTACGATCCGCAACAGTGATGCGATTATTGTTCTGGAACACGGAAAGATCATCGAGCGTGGAGATCATGCGGATCTGATCAAAATGAAAGGAACGTATTACCAGTTATATACCGGAAAACTGGAGCTTTCATAAAAATTTACTGTGAATAGCAGACCATAAAGAGGATGGAGTTTTCTTACAAAAAGTGTAAGTGTTTTTCATCCACGATACGGCTTATAATATTCTTATCACGAAAGGGAGGGATATTATGAGCCGTATTATTTTGGAAATAGAATCGTTGTACAAAACATATGGGGAAAAGGAAAATGCAGCAGAGGCACTCAGAGGAATTTCGTTTCAAGTATATCAGGGAGAATTCCTCGGAATTATGGGAAGCAGCGGTTCGGGAAAAACGACGCTGTTAAATTGTATTGCTTCGGTTTTAAGACCTACAAGGGGGAGGATTCTTCTGAAAGGACAGGATATCGGAATGTATACGGATGCTCAGCTGGCAGCGTATCGGGGAAGACAGATCGGGTATCTGTTTCAGCAGTTTGAATTGCTGGATAATCTGACGGGTGGAGAAAATATTCTTTTGCCGGCACAGATTCACAAAATGCCGGAAAAGGAAAGCAGAAAAAGGATGCAGAAGCTGGCGGAATATTTTGAGATCGAGGAGGTGCTGGAAAAGTTTCCGAATCAGATGTCCGGAGGACAGAAGCAGAGGGTAGCCGCATTAAGAGCGCTTCTTTTGCATCCGCAGATCGTACTGGCAGATGAGCCGACCGGTGCGCTTGACAGCCGAAGTGCACGAAGTCTGATGGAACAACTTTCCGGAGTGAATCGAGAGGATGAGGCTGCGGTTCTGATGGTGACACATGACGCACAGGCTGCGAGTTTTTGTTCCAGAATTTTGTTTATTCAGGATGGAAAAGTATTTCATGAATTACGGAAGCGAGTCGGGGAGGAGACAAACCGGGAATTTTATGAGCGCATTTTGTCCGTGATGGCGCAGTTGGGAGGAGGAAGCAATTATGTTCTCTGAACTGATCAGACGAAACAGTAAACGAAACCGGCAGGAAAACACGCTGTATTTTGTTACGATGATTCTGACGGTGGCGGCATTTTATATTATCCTTGCGCTGGATCATCAGGATGTGATGATCTTTCTGAAAGAGATGGAGAGAGATGCTGTAAACAAGCTGCTGATGCTGATTCCGATTTTATATGTGGTATCTCTGTGCCTGCTTTATTTCCTGGTATATTTTACGGATAAGTATCAGATGGAACGGCGAAGTCATGAGTTTGGAACCTATTTGATGCTTGGCATGAAGAAAAGAAGTCTGTTTCAAATGCTTTTTCTGGAAGATCTGCGAAATATTGTGTATGCTCTTGTGATCGGGATCCCGGGGGCTCTGCTGATCTCGGAACTTACAAGCCTGATTACGGCGAAGCTTGCAGGATTTGGAATTCTGCGTCATCAGTTTACATTTTCCGGTTTGGCTGCATTGTGGACGGTCATTGGGATTTGCGGAATTAAAATGCTTGCCCGGTTTGTGCTTTGCATCAAGCTTTGGAAAAAAGAGGTTTATGAATTGTTATCCCGTGAACAGAAGGAAAAACAGCGTGCATTTTCGCCCATAAAAACGTGTGTGAAGCTGATGATGGGAATCATTCTTCTGGCAGCAGCCTATGGGATCGGATGCGGGATACTGAGTTCGGAACTTGGGATAAAACGAATGTTTCGTATGACTGCAATTTTATGTTTTTGCGGAGTACTCGGTACATTCTTTTTCTTTCAGGGCCTGGCATATCTGTTTGACAGGATATGCAGAAAACTTCCGGGGAAAAAGCTCTGGACATTTACATGCCGTCAGCTGCAGGAAGCGGTATTTTTAAAATCATCTTCGTTGGCAATTTCTTCCCTTCTGATTCTGTTTGCGATCATATGTTGTGCCTATGGAGTCGGGATGAGCGGGCAACTGGGACAACAGGATACGGCAGGGATCGATTTTACATTTGACGAGAAAAAAGAAACGTTAGAAGAAGTGCTGTCATCTCAGAAAGTAGACCAATATTTTTCAAATCTGTTTGAAGTACGAAACGGATTACTTTGGACAGATCTGGATTTTACGGAAGGTATGGAGGAGCGAAAAGTATATGCATATGACTGTGAGGAATTACATGAGCGTCTGAAAAACAGATTGAATCCATATTCTTGGGAAGAATCCCCATTTTTGATCGCAGAATCAGGGTACAATGAGATTTTACGTTCAAAAGGAATGGAACCTTTGAACTTAAAAGAACATCAGATGGCAATTTACGGACACCCCACATATTTGTCGGATGAGACTGCAAAGAGCGTAGAGAAACTTCTGAAAGAGAAAGTTTTTGTGCAGATAGAAGAGACCGATTATGAAATCATTCCAAGAGTATGCAATGACAATCTGGTGGCAGACCGGATGTTGACGATTATGTATGGTTTTATTGTACCGGATAAGGTTTTTGATGTCTTTGTAGCAGACGGAAGCTATTCTTACTGGAACGGGATTCTTGATCCGGTTCTGGTAAAGGAGGAAGGATTGCTCAAAGCAGTGATGTCTGTCAATGACCGTCTAAAAACAACCAATCTGCATTATGAAAGTTATCTGGGAACAGCCGGGCGGCATATGTTTTATCAGGTGGCATTGGGATATACGACGATCTATCTGGCGGTGATTTTTTTGATTATCGCAAATACACTCATTGGAGTTCAGTTTTTAATTCAGCAGGAGAAGACCGGGGCACGCTACAGCGTTCTGCTTACACTGGGAAGTAACTACAAAGAGCTCTGTCATTGTGCGAAAGTTCAGATCTGGTGGCACTATGGACTGGTATTGAGCGTTGCATTTTTCAGTAGTGTGTTTGGGGTCTGGACATTGTTCCGGCTGATTGGACAGGTGCAGGAAGTAAAAGTTTTCTGGCAGATGGCAGGAAGTGTGTTTCTTTTCTTGTGTCTGATAGAAACAGCTTATATAATAGGAGTCATAAAGACAAGCAATCGCAGGATTTTGAAATTTATTCAGAGAAAACGGCAGGAGTAGAAGACAGGCATGCAAAAAATCATGATCGTAGAAGACGATGAATTCCTTCGGGAAGAACTGGAAAATATTTATCATAAGGCAGGCTATGAGGTATGCTGTGTAACGGATTTTCCAGAAACCGGTGCTGTCTGTGAGGCAGAGCATCCGGATTTGTTAGTGCTGGATCTGGGACTTCCGGGAATCAGTGGATTTGCACTTTGTAAAGAAATACGAAAGAAAGGCAGCCTTCCTATTCTTGTGCTGACCTCCAGGGATAAAATGCAGGATGAGTTGAAAGCACTGGAGCTGGGAGCTGACGAATATCTGACGAAGCCGTGTCATAAAGACCGTCTGCTGGCAAGGACAGAAAATCTGCTGAAACGGGCAATGGGGAATGCACATTTACTGGATGGAGGCGATTTTCTTTTTGATACCAGAACCTATACGGTCTGTCAGGGGAAAGATGCCTGTCATATTCCGGAAAATCAGGGGAAGATTTTAAAAATTCTTTTGGAATATGCAGGAACAGAGGTGAAAAAAGAGTGCATTTCAAAGGTATTGTGGGGAACAACCGAATATATTGATGAAAATGCGCTTCAAGTCAATGTGACAAGGCTGAAAAAGACATTAAAGGCGCTTGGTCTGGAGAATCGGATAGAAACAATCCGTGGCAGAGGATATCGGTGGAAGAGAGAGCAGTAATATGGAATATATCAGACGAATCTGGAGCGAGATCAAAGAAGAAAAAATATGGTTTGTGATCCTTACGTGTACAGAACTGGCATCGCTATTCTTTCTGTGGCTGTCGGGGATAGAGCAGTTCAAAGTTCTGGCCGGACTGGAAACCAGTTGTTTTGTAATTATTTTCTTGTATGCAGTAATCTGGAACGTAAGGAAAGAGCAGAAAAAGAAAGAGCGGTTTCTTACATTTCTGGCGGATCCGAGTGAAGAAAATGAGAGACTTGCGATCGGGGGAGCAGGAAATGAAGAACAGGAAATCCTGCGGGAGATCGGGGCATATCTTCGAAAAGCATACAGGCAGGCTGATGCAGGGAGGATACAGGAAGAAGAATATGAACGGTATGTAGAATTATGGGCACATGAAGTGAAAATTCCATTATCTCTTTTTACACTTTTGCTTGAGAACAGAAGTGAGGAGATGTCACCGACAGTACACAAAAAAATGGAGCATGTCAGACTGCAGATGCAGTCCTATGTAGAGCAGATGTTATATTATGCCAGGGTTAAAGCAGTGAATAAAGAGTATTTGTTTGAAGAGATCAGTCTGGAAGAATGCTGCCGGGAGGTGCTGGATGAATACCGTCTGTATCTGGAAGAAAAGCAGATCCTGGTGCAGTTGGATCTGAAAGAGAAAATCGTACTGTCAGACCGGAAAAGTCTGTGTTTTATGCTCAGTCAGCTGATCGCGAATTCTATCAAATACACAGGATATGAAGCCGAAAAGTGTCCGAAGCTGAAAATCAGTTCCGGAAGTGAGAATAACAGAGTCTGCCTTTCTGTCTGCGACAATGGGTGTGGCGTAAAACCATATGAACTCCGCTATCTTTTTGAAAAAGGATTTACAGGAGAGAACAGCCAGAAAAAATCGACAGGGATGGGATTGTATCTGGTACGGCAGATCGGACAGGAATTAAAGATAGAAGTAGAAGCAGTGTCAGTCTACGGAAAAGGAATGGAAATCAGACTCTGGTTTCCGGTGGTGTAGGGCAGTTCCATGTGGAACTGCTCTGTTACTGTGGCTTGCAGAGTTATTGTTTACAGTAACTTTTTACAGGATATTTATGGAAATTTAATTGTATCCTGATCAAAATTCAAGTATAATAAAATCAATCTTGAAAGGAATCCCTTTCAATTTTCAAATATGGCAAAGAATTGCCATTCAAAAGTTATTCCCAGATAAAGAGTAAAGAGATGGATAAAAGAATAGAGGGAGTTTGTCTGTATTTGCGATTGTGAAACATCGCGTCAAAAGATATAATAAAATCAATGATATAGATACATACTCGCCGAAATATTCTGGTTTCCATCAGAACAAAGGAGGAGTGTGTATGAAGAAAGAAAAAACAACACAATTTTTAATGAAGCCAAAGGTAGATTTCTGTTTTAAAGAACTGATGGAAGATGAAGAGGTGCGCAATGCATTTCTGGCAGCAGTACTTGGGATCAATCTGGAAGAAATCGTTGAGAGCAGGATTTTGCCGTCCCACCTGCGTCAGAAAGACAAAGATAATAAACTGGGGATTCTGGATGTACGGGTATTGCTAAATAATAAGGAGCAGATCGATATTGAAATCCAGGTGACATCCAGTGAATACTGGGCAGAACGTACCTTGTTCTATCTGGGAAAGATGTTTGTGGATCAGCTAAAACCGGGAGAAGACTATCAAAAATTAGAAAAATGTATTCATGTCGGGATTTTAAATTTTACATTGTTTGATGATGAAGAATACTATTCCCGCTTTCATTTCTGGTCGGATCAGGGAAGAAAGATGTATAGTGATAAGTTTGAAATCCATACGCTGGAACTTCCCAAGCTGGCAAAACATGAGTATCCGGAGACAGAGCTGCTGAAATGGCTTCAGTTTATCAATGCAGAGACCAAGGAGGAATTTGAAATGGCAGCGGAAAAAAGCGAATATATTAAGAAGGCGTATGAGGATTTGAACCGGATCAGCGCAGATGAAGAAAAGCGTCTGGAATATGAAGCAAGAGAGCGTGCGATTCGAGATCACCAGTATTTTTCTACTGTTTACAAAGAAACTGGGCTTAGAGAAGGACGAAAAGAAGGCCTAAAAATAGGCCGACAGGAGGGGCGACAGGAGGGGCTGCAAGAGGGCCGGCAGGAGGGCCTACAAGAGGGGCGACAGGAGGGCCGGCAAGAAGGCATACAGGTCGTGGTAGAGTTGCTTCGGGAAATGGGAATGGAGAAAGAAATTGTATGTGTAAAAATTCAGGAAAAATTTCAGTTTTCTCTGTCAGATGCAGCGAAGGAGGTAGAAAAGTACTGGAAATCATAGTAGAAGTCGTGGAAAGATATTGGAAGGGATAATGCCATAAGACATGAAAAGCCCACCCTTACTTTAGCGAGTCAGGGTGGGCTTATTATATCCTTGAGCCAATGGTTCATTATTGCATACTTACAGGAATTTCAGCAACTACAGGAATCATGCCAGGAGAAGATGGTTCGGCATATATTTGATCAATGGCCACGTCTACCGTCATTGCATCCGGAAATGTACCGTCTTCCAGAGCATTTCGACTGATCTGATAGAAACCGATATAAAGGCTTTTTTTACAATCGATTGTTACACATTAGATAAAAACAGAAAGTAAAAAGTTGCAAAAATAAAAAAATCGCTGTAAAACAACTTTTACTCAGTCATTTTACAGCGATTCAATTTCATATTAGTCACGGAACATCTTCATGCCCATCCATTGCTGCATATGATCCAGCATCTTTTCATCCGGATCGATCAGGATACAGCTCATCGTCTGTTCAGCCGGGATTACAATGGCATAAGTACCTTCGCCTGTACCTGCGGAAAAATCTTTTGTCTTGTCTGCGTGTACAGAATCAAGACGGTGAGAATTTTTTGGCGCAATGATCTCAGCCTGCTGGATATCCAGAGTCATGAGTTTTTTGCGTTTTGATTTACTGTAAATAGCGTCAATTTCCAGATCGTGGTTCAAAAGTGTATACTCATATTCTACATCGAGTTTCGGAAATACAAAGTAGTAAATCAGAACTCCGAGAAGAATCGTAACGAGAACTGCCAGAGAACCGATAAAAAGCATACCTCCGCAAAGCACGACTACGAGAGCGGCAATGCACAAAATACGGATCACGAGGTCCATAGGTCGGGATTTACGAGTAACTAATTGTTCATAAAGTGCGTCATTCATGTGGTGTATTCCTTTCAGTATATAAATAATTCATTACCATAGAGGCGATCTTAAATGTCATGGCATCTTCAAACTGGCGAAGATCCAGACCGGTCCGCTTTTCAATCTGCTCCAGGCGATAGATTAAAGTATTGCGGTGCATATGCAGCTGCCGGGAGGTCTCTGCGATATTTAAGTTATTCTGTAGAAACTTATTAACGGTTGCAGTGGTTTCTTCATCTAGTGCCTGTGGAATCTCCTCTCCGAAAATTTCATGAAGAAAATTCTCACACAACGAAGTTGGAAGACGGTAGATCAGACGTCCGATTCCAAGTCGGTTATATGGAAATACCGTCTGTTCGGAATAAAACAGCTTACCGACTTTCAGTGCAAGACTTGTCTCACGAAAAGCAGTGGAGAGATCCAGCAGATTATGCAGAGTCTTGCTGTAAGAAACACGGACACGTGCCAGAGCTTCCGCGTTTACGGTATCCACGATCATGCGGGCAGTAAGATGTACAGTTTCCTGTGAAGAATCTGCCAGAGATCTGACAGGACAGAGAATCGCACAGGAAGCTTCTGTCAGCGGAATTCGAAATGCTCCTGACTGGGATGGAAAGAGATTCTTTAAAATCTCGGAAATATCTTCATCCAGACTGTGAGAAGTCTCCAGAAGATAAAGGATACGCGGCTCTTCCGGAGCAATGTGAAGACGGGCGGCCCGGTCATATACATTATATGTAGGGATGCTGTCTGTCATCAGGCTCTGAAGAAAATGAATCTTGTTATACTTTTCTTTGTATGCGGAGGAAAGGAGCTTTAACTGCTCCAGCGCTTTTGTCACTTCTTCTTCTGTTTCTGCGTGAATCTCCATAGAAATTCCGGTAATATGTCTGAGGTCTGTCAATGCTTTCTCTAATTCGGCTGTATGATTCATAGTGTTTCTCCCGGTAGACAGAGAAGGAGCTGCACAATCGTACAGCCCCCTGTCATTTTTAGTTATAACTATTTTAAAACATTAGTTTGTAATCGTCAACTCTGTTTCTTTGTCGAAGATGTGGATCTTTTCCATATCCAGAGCAAATACTGCGTGATCTCCGTTTCTTAATGTTGTACGAGGATTTACGCGGGCTGTCATCTGTGTACCTTCTAAGTCAAAGTACAGATATACTTCTGCTCCAAGCAGCTCATAAACTTTGATTGTAGATTCGATCACGCTGTCAGGTGAATTGCTGATGAATGCCTGTGAATCATGTACATCTTCCGGACGAATACCAAGAACAACAGTTCTTCCGTTGTATCCACCGTCGATCAGTGCCTGTTTTTTAGATGCAGGAACTTTCAGTGTATGTTTTCCGACAGTCAATGTTACATCATTTCCTTTGATATCAACAACAGCATCCATGAAGTTCATCTGAGGAGATCCGATGAATCCTGCTACGAACAGGTTGCAAGGTGTGTTGTACAGGTTCTGAGGTGTATCTACCTGCTGAACAACTCCGTCTTTCATAACAACGATTCTTGTACCAAGAGTCATAGCCTCTGTCTGGTCATGTGTTACGTAGATGATTGTAGCGCCCAGATTTTCATGCAGTTTGGAAATCTCGATACGCATCTGAACTCTCAGTTTTGCATCCAGGTTGGAAAGAGGTTCGTCCATAAGGAATACTTTTGGATTACGAACGATCGCACGTCCCATAGCAACACGCTGTCTCTGTCCACCGGAAAGAGCTTTTGGTTTACGGTCAAGCAGTTTTTCCAGGTCAAGGATTCTTGCTGCTTCTTTTACTTTTCTATCAATCTCATCTTTCGGAACTTTACGAAGCTTCAGTCCGAATGCCATGTTATCGTATACTGTCATATGTGGATACAGAGCGTAGTTCTGGAATACCATCGCGATATCTCTGTCTTTTGGTTCCACATCGTTCATAACTTTTCCGTCAATCTCCAGTGTACCGCCGGAAATATCTTCCAGACCTGCGATCATACGAAGTGTTGTAGATTTACCACATCCGGAAGGTCCTACAAAGATGATGAACTCTTTGTCTTCAATGTCCAGATTGAAATCTTTTACTGCGTGAAATCCGTTCGGATAAATTTTCTGAATTCCTTTTAATGATAAACTTGCCATTTTAAATAGCCTCCTTAAAATCAGTGTTTCGTTGTTTTCTGTAATTAAGTATACCTTTGGAGGCCAAAACAGACAATGTTACGAGTAACTAAAAAAAACAGATAATGGTGTACAAAGTGACTATAGAAGCTTTTTGATCGCAGGAATGGAAAGTCCGTCCTGCCGAAGAGAACGAATCTGTTCGATTCTTGCGACCGCCGCCTCTCTGGGGAAGCGGCGTGTCAGATTTTCTTCTGCCTGTTCAAATGGCAGCATTCCTTCTTCTGTATAAAATTTTAAAGTACTGTAGCGGCAGCCGGTGATGCGCACCAGCTCGCCGATCGAAACATATTCCGAGACCAGAATTTTCTCCATAGAACGTTGTCTGGACATAAGAACACTCCTTTTACATAATATATCTTCTAAGCTGAACACCGAAAACAGGAACCCGGTAATATTTGTGCTGTGTCGGGATACATTCATAATAAAGATTGTCAATCTGAAGAAGAGGTACCGTGCCTGCGCGGATCACATGGACTTCATTTCCGTTTTCTTCCAATCTGGCAATGACGCTTTCCAGACGCTTTTCGGCATTACAATATAATTCTTCAGACTCAATGAAAACGGCACTGGAACGTTCCATAAACGGAACCTGAAATAGAACCCCGGTACCGAGCTGGGTGGAAAAAATCGCTTTCTTTTTCGAAAAGAGCCCAAGTGCCGCACTGTCAAGCGCATTGTGGATGGAAACGGAAAGCAGTGTTTTTGCCAGAAGGGAGTTCAGGTATAACTCGTTAATTCTGGAAGTGAGGTATTTTTGTTCTTCCTTTGAAAATAGGTCATAAAAGCAGCTGCTCTCACGCAGCAGCCAGAGCATACATACGGTTTCATCGAATACGTTGCCTTCTTCCATCAGTTCTGCACGAAGACTCTCTGTCTGCCGTGAATATTCATCGGAATCCGTGCGGTATTCCAGAATCTTGTTTCCGGCAGAAGAAAACTCCAGATCACAGCTGACCAGGGAGGATGCTTCTGTCATCAGTCCCAGATTATTTAAACGGGTATATACTGTGTGTTCCAGCTCTTTTGCAGCAGAAGAAGATAAATGAGCTGCTTCCTTCAAAGAAACAGATAAAGCATCCAATCTGGAGCGGTATTCGTCAGAGTCTTCGGTGAGCTCTTCTGTTTCCTGTAGAAATCGATCCAGTACACCGGCTGCAGAGATACAGCGAATTGCTACTTTTTTTGCAGTAGAATTACGTGTGCTGTTTAAAGCGTTTAATGAAATGAGTGAAAAACGGTCCTGTAATGATAAGTTCGTCATAGGAAAACCCTCCTCGTGGATAAGAAAATTTATATTTACTTATTACTTACTACTTACGATTTAAAAATACTGCGATAACAGGAAAAAATCAAGAGATTTTCAGCAAGTTTTCAGAAAATTCCAGAAAAACACAATGCGTTGACGAAATCGTGCAAATCCGCTACAATAACTTCATATACGGCTTCTTCAAAGCCGCAGTCTGATAGAAAAGAGGAGAAAACATATGGCAAATCCAGTTGTTACATTTGAAATGGAAAACGGCGATATCATGAAAGCGGAGTTATATCCGGAGATCGCACCGAACACAGTGAAAAATTTTGTATCGCTTGTAAAGAAAGGATTTTATGACGGACTGACATTCCACCGTGTGATCAGCGGATTTATGATCCAGGGAGGATGTCCGGACGGAACAGGTATGGGTGGCCCGGGATATACAATCAAAGGAGAGTTCCTTCAGAATGGCGTGACGAACAATCTGGCACATGATGAAGGTGTTCTGTCTATGGCACGTGCAATGCATCCGGATTCTGCGGGAAGCCAGTTCTTTATCATGCATAAGAAATCCCCGCATCTGGATGGAGCATACGCTGCATTCGGGAAGATTACAGAGGGAATGGATGTTGTGAATAAAATTGCAGACACAGCCACAGACTACAGTGACAAGCCACTGGAGCCTCAGGTAATGAAAAAAGTGACAGTCGAGACTTTCGGAGAAGAGTACGGCGAGCCGGAGATGGCGTAGTTGATAAATAGTAAAAAGCGATATTCAAAAGGGCAGTTTTTGTACTTTGAAATGCACTTTGGATGTATATACGAGTTGTCATATTGATGAAAATCAATGCGACAACTCTACTTTTTTCTTCTATAAAAATGTGTTATACTAAGAAACTGGTAAAAATGAAAGGATATCACATTGTATATGGAAAAGAAATTACAAAATCCAGGTGTTGTGTTTGCTCTGGCTCTGCTTTGCTGTGCATTGTGGGGAAGTGCCTTTCCATGTGTGAAGATAGGATATGAATGGCTGGCGATCGAAGGCGCGGGCAGCCAGATCCTGTTTGCGGGATACCGGTTCTTCCTGGCGGGAATCTTTACATTTCTGATCGGAAGTTTTCTTGAGAAGCGCTGGCTTATGATCCGAAGAAGTTCTGTACTGCCGGTTTTCGGACAGGGAATGTTGCAGACATTTATACAGTACATCTGTTTTTATATCGGTCTTGCACATACAACCGGGGCAAAAGGTTCGGTGATCAATGCTTCGAACACATTTTTTGCGTTGATATTTGCACATTTTATGATAAAATCAGAGAAAATGACGTGGAAGAAGAGCATCGGTTGCCTGATCGGGTTTGCCGGTGTGATCGTGATCAACCTGACACCGGGTGGAATGGCCGGTGGATTTCAGTGGATGGGAGAAGGGCTGATCCTGGTCTGTTCCATGGCATATGGAGCAAGTTCTGTGACATTGAAGCTGCTCTCGGGGAAAGAAACGCCCACTGCGATTACAGCTTTTCAGCTTTTATTCGGTGGAGGAATGCTGATTTTGGCAGGTGTTTTGCTTGGCGGCCACGTGCGTGGATTTACGATGCGGTCCGTGTTGCTTTTATTGTATATGGCACTGCTGTCCACGGTTGCGTTCAGCATATGGGCGTTGCTTTTGAAGTATAACCCGGTTGGGAAAGTAGCGGTGTTTGGGTTTACGATCCCTGTTTTCGGTGTAGCACTCTCAGCAGTATTTCTTGGAGAGGACATCTGGAAAATACAGAATCTGGCGGCGCTGATTCTGGTCAGTGCAGGGATTATCTTTGTAAACAGAGAAAAGGAGTCTAAAAATGATACAGACCAAAGAGCTGATCTATGAATATGAAAAAAGAGATGAAGAGGGAAATATCATCGGTATGAAGCGTGCGATTGACGGCGTGGATATTGATATCCCGGAGGGGTCTTTTGTGGCAATCCTGGGACACAACGGTTCCGGAAAATCGACGCTGGCAAAGCATATGAATGCGATCCTGGTGCCGTCCGGCGGAACCATGTGGGTAAACGGAAGAGATACGAAAGATCCGGAGAATCTGTGGGATGTCAGACAATCCGCAGGAATGGTATTTCAGAATCCGGACAACCAGATCATCGGAACGGTGGTAGAAGAAGACGTCGGATTCGGACCGGAGAATCTGGGCGTGCCGGCGGACGAGATCTGGAAGCGGGTGGAAGAAAGCCTGAAAGATGTCGGAATGCTGGAGTATCGCAAGTCTTCCCCAAACAAGCTTTCCGGAGGGCAGAAACAGCGAGTTGCCATTGCGGGAGTGATCGCTATGGAACCAAAGTGTATTGTTTTAGATGAGCCGACTGCTATGCTGGATCCGAATGGAAGAAAAGAAGTGATCAAAACTGTCCGCCGTCTGCAGAAGACGAAAAAAGTAACGGTGATCCTGATCACCCACTATATGGAAGAAGTGATCGAGGCCGATCAGGTATTTGTTATGGATAAGGGTCATGTTGTGATGCACGGAACTCCAAAAGAGGTATTCTCTCAGGAGGAAAAATTGAAAAAGTATCGTCTGGATGTACCACAGGTAACGATGCTGGCAGATGAACTGAGAAAAAGAGGTTTGGATATCCCGAAAGGAATCCTGAAGAAAGAGGAACTGGTGGAGGTATTATGTCGATTGAATTAAAACACATTCAGTATGTTTACGGTCAGGGAACTGCATATGAAAAACAGGCGTTAAAAGATGTCAGCCTCGAGATTCCGCAGGGACAGTTTCTCGGGATCATCGGTCATACAGGTTCCGGAAAATCAACACTGATCCAGCATTTTAATGGTCTGATCAAAGCTGCATCCGGAGAGTTGTATTATGAAGGAAAGAACATCTATGAAGACGGATACGATATGAAGTATTTAAGAAGCCAGGTAGGACTTGTGTTTCAGTATCCGGAGCATCAGCTGTTTGAAGTGGATGTTCTGACAGATGTATGCTTTGGTCCGAAAAATCAGGGGCTTTCAAAAGAAGAGTGCGAGAAACGGGCGAAAGAAGCTCTGGAACTGGTTGGTTTTCCGGAAGAATTATATTTACAGTCTCCGTTTGAGCTTTCCGGAGGACAGAAGAGAAGGGCGGCGATTGCGGGAGTTCTTGCCATGCGCCCGAAAGTACTGGTACTGGATGAACCGACTGCCGGACTGGATCCGAGAGGACGGGATGAGATTCTGGATCAGATTGCAGAGCTTCACAAGAAAACGGGAATCACTGTTATTTTGGTATCTCACAGTATGGAAGATATCGCGAAATATGTGGATCGAATTATTGTGATGAACCGCGGGGAAAAGTTTTTAGATGGAACGCCCCGGGAAGTGTTTGCACATTATCAGGAACTGGAAGAGGTTGGCCTTGCTGCGCCGCAGGTAACTTACATTATGCACGATCTGCGGCAGAATGGACTGCAGGTCGGCAATGATGTGACGACAGTAGAAGAGGCGGCAGATGAGATCATGCGCTATTTTAGAGGAAAGCATCCGGAGGAAACAAAATTATGATTCGAGATATTACAATTGGACAATACTATCCGGCAAACAGCGTAATACACCGTCTGGATCCCAGGGTGAAGATCGTGGCGACACTGTTATTTCTGATCTCGTTGTTTGTACAGAAAAGCGTACTCGGCTATCTGGTTGCAACCTTGTTCCTGGCAGGGGTGATCCATTTAAGTAAAGTGCCTTTGAAGTTTATTATGAAGGGCTTAAAACCGATTATGATCCTGCTCTTGATCACAGTAGCATTTAATCTGTTTTTGAATAACGGAGGAGAGGTGCTGGTTCATTTCTGGATTTTTCAAATTACAGAAGATGGACTGGAAATCTCGGTATATATGGCGATCCGTCTCATTTATCTGATCGCGGGATCGTCGATCATGACATTTACAACCACTCCGAATGCACTGACAGATGGGATAGAGAAGCTGCTTCGACCGCTGAACAAAGTGAAAGTTCCGGTACATGAGGTGGCAATGATGATGTCGATCGCGCTGCGCTTCATTCCGATCCTTCTGGAGGAGACAGACAAGATCATGAAAGCACAGATTGCACGTGGGGCAGATCTGGAGAGTGGAAATATCATTCAGAGAGCAAAGGCCATGATTCCGATTCTGGTTCCGTTGTTCGTATCGGCATTTCGCCGTGCCAATGATCTTGCCATGGCAATGGAGGCGCGCTGTTACCGTGGCGGAGAAGGGCGTACCAAGATGAAACCGCTCGTGTATCACAGCCGTGACAGAGTTGCGTATCTTGTGACAGCAGTGTATCTGGCTGTGATCATTGTGCTGGGAAGATTTGTGCCGTTTCATATCTGGATATTCTAGGATGAAGGAATTGAGAAAATTATGAAAAGATTGAAACTGACCGTTGCTTATGACGGAACGAATTATTGTGGATGGCAGATCCAGCCGAATGGAATTACGGTGGAAGAAGTTCTGAACCGTGCGCTCAGAAAACTGACAGGGGAAGAGATTACGGTCATCGGGGCAAGCAGAACAGATTCCGGGGTACATGCCCTTGGGAATGTGGCAGTGTTTGATTCTGAAACTTCCATTCCGCCGGAGCGGATTTCATATGCCCTGAACCAGAGGCTTCCGGATGATATTGTTGTGATCAGATCGGAAGAAGTGCCGGCAGACTGGCATCCGCGATACTGCAATTCAAAAAAAACGTATGAATATCATATTCTGAATGCGAAAATACCGGATCCCACAAGAAGGCTGACCCGGCATTTTGTGTCATTTGATCTGGATATTGAGAAGATGAAAAAGGCTGCACAGTATCTGGTAGGGACTCACGATTTTGTGAGTTTTTGTAATGTGCGTACGGATGTGGAGGATACCGTGCGTACGATTTACAGTCTGGATATTTTGCCGGTGGGAGATGAGATTACCATCCGGATACAGGGAAATGGATTCTTGTATAATATGGTGCGTATCATTGTGGGGACACTGGTGCGCGTGGGGCGGGGATTTTATACCCCGGAGCAGGTACAGGAGATTCTGGAAGCGAAGAACCGCAAAGCCGCAGGGGTGACAGCTCCGCCGCAGGGGCTGTTTCTTGTAGGAATCGAGTATGAAGAATAATATCTAAAAAGGAAAGCAATTTTTAGATTGTACAAAAGCAGGAAACAAGTATATAATAAATATGATTTATCCGTTTCGGATGAATGATGATCGGCCGCATTTTGGAGTTCGCGGGCTTGTATGGATAGAGGAGGAAATGGAACATGAGGATTATTGCAACAAAAGACTACAATGATATGAGCAAAAAAGCAGCGAATATTTTGTCTGCACAGGTGATCATGAAACCGGATTGTGTACTGGGACTGGCAACAGGTTCCACACCGATCGGTACATATGAGAAGCTGGTAGAATGGTATGAAAAAGGGGATCTGGACTTTTCTCAGGTGACTTCTGTCAATCTGGATGAATACAAAGGACTGGACCGTAAAAATGACCAGAGCTATTACTATTTCATGCATGAGCATCTGTTTAATCATGTAAACATCAAGGAAGAGAATACAAATGTGCCGGATGGTACACAGCCGGATGGAGAAAAGGAGTGTGCGCGCTATGAAGAACTGATCCGTTCTCTCGGCGGTGTGGATCTTCAGCTTCTCGGACTGGGACACAATGGTCATATCGGATTTAATGAACCTGCAGATGCATTTGATAAGACGACACACTGTGTAGATCTGACAGAGAGCACGATCGAAGCAAACAAGCGTTTCTTCGCATCCGCAGATGAGGTTCCGAGACAGGCATATACGATGGGAATCGGAACGATCATGCAGGCAAAGAAGATTCTGATCATTGTCAGCGGAGAAGATAAGGCAGATATTGTAAGAGATGCATTTTTCGGACCGGTTACACCACAGGTTCCGGCATCGATCCTGCAGATGCACAGCGATGTGACACTGGTGGCAGATGAGGCGGCACTGTCTAAAATCCCAAGATAAAAAAGCGTTGGTACATTTATACGAAAATATAAAAAAAATATAAACAATATTACCAAAATCTAAATTCGGGGCTACCGGAAGGTTGACTTGAGGTGTCACCTCTGGTATAGTTTATATAACGAATTGAATCAAATTGGATTGTTACTGTCAGGCAGGCAAAACCAGTTTTACGAGAGAGTAATACCATAGGTTTATTCTCTTGTAAAGGCTGGTTTTTATTATTTTACGGGGAACTCCAGACACAACTGGCAGAACAGGAAAAAGATTCGTATAAAAGAGGATTCGGTATAGAATGTTAATTGAAAAAATTATAAATAATAATATCGTGTCGGCTGTAGACAGCAAAGGAAGAGAAGTTGTTGTCATGGGACGCGGGCTTGGGTTTGGTATGAAGCCCGGCAGGCAGATTCAGGAGAACAAGATTGAGAAAGTGTTCCGGATCAAAAGTCAGACACTTGCAGAACAGTTTAAAGATCTTCTTGCAGACATGCCGCTTGAGCATGTAAAGGTATCCAGTGATATCATCACCTATGCGAAAGAAAATCTGAAGTTAAAGCTCAATCAGAGTATATATGTGACACTGACAGATCATATTAATTTCGCGATCACAAGATATCAGCAGGGGATTAAGCCGCAAAATGCATTGTTATGGGAGATTAAGAGGTTTTACTCGAGGGAATATGAATTGGGAATGTATGCGGTCAAGACGATTGAAGAAAAGCTGAGGATCCGGCTTCCGGAGGATGAGGCGGGATTTATTGCACTTCATTTCCTGAACGCAGAATATGGAACAGATATTCGGGATGCAGTGAAGTTTCCGAATCTGGTAAAAAAGATACTGGAAATTGTAGAAGAGAAGCTTCAGATTGAATTGGATGAAACATCTCTCCATTATGAGAGATTTGTAACACATATCAAGTTTTTGCTTCAGCGGGTCTACCGAAAAGAGCTTCTTCCGGATGAGGAGTCTGAACTGGCGGAGCTGATGCAGAAAAAATATCAGAAAGAATATGACTGCAGCAAGATGGTTGCTGCATATATTGAAGAAGAGACAAAGTGCAGCCTGTCAGGAGAGGAGATCATGTATCTGGCGATCCACATCCGGAGAGTGACGACTGCGGAAGAATAAAAGGAGGAAGAAAGATGTTTGGACTTTTTAAGAAGAAAAAAGATAAGGCACATGTATTAGGAGCACCGGCAAAAGGGAAGGCAGTTTCTCTCAAAGAAGTCAGCGATCCGACATTCAGTGAGGGGATTCTGGGAGACGGAGTTGCGGTGATTCCATCAGAAGGCAAAATTTATGCGCCGGCAGACGGTACGATCGGAATGGTATTTGATACCCTTCATGCGATCAGTCTGACCACAGATTTTGGGGCAGAGGTTCTGATTCATGTGGGACTGGATACGGTACAGTTAAAAGGAGAGGGATTCGAAGGTCATGTAAAAGCCGGAGATACTGTGAAAAAGGGAGATCTGCTTTTGACAGTAGATCTTGAGAAGGTGAAAGCTGCAGGATATGATATCATCACACCGATGCTGATCTGCAACACAGCAGATTATGCGGCTGTGACAGCTCAGGCAGACAAAGAGGTCAACGCCGGAGATGATGTTCTGACCGTAGAAGAAAAATAGTTTTATAGATATGGTTTTAAACCGGTGGTACTTGCCGGATTAAAATAAATAAAGGGATTCCAATAAGGAAAAGGATTTTGAGAAGGAGGAAAAGAAATGAAATTTTTACAAAAATTAGGTAAATCCTTAATGCTCCCGGTAGCATGTCTGCCTATCTGTGGTATCCTGATGGGACTTGGATACTGGATGTGTCCGGCTACAATGCAGGGTGGAGAAATTAACGGTATCATTCAGCAGATTGGTTTTTATCTGGTAAAAGCAGGGGGAGCTTTGATCGATAATATGGCAATCCTGTTCGCGATCGGTATTGGTGTTGGTATGGCAGATGATAATGATGGTACAGCTGCTCTTTCTGCGCTGGCTTCCTGGTTGATGATTACAAACCTGCTTTCTACAGCAAACGTTTCTGTTATCAGAACTCTGTCAGAAACTTCTACATTAGCATTCGATAAAATCGCGAATCCATTTATTGGTATCATCGCAGGTCTGATTGGATCTATGTGCTACAACAGATTTAAAAATACACAGCTTCCTGACTGGCTGTCATTCTTCAGCGGTAAACGTTGTGTGGCAATCGTATCAGGTGTTGTATCTATCATTGCATCTGTTGTATTGCTGTTTGTATGGCCGGTTATCTTCGGAGCACTGGTTGCACTTGGAGAAGCAATCGTAAGCCTGGATGCTGTTGGAGCTGGTATTTATGCATTCTTCAACAGACTGCTCATCCCATTCGGTCTGCACCATGCACTGAACAACGTATTCTGGTTCGATACGATCGGTCTTGGAGATCTGACACACTTCTGGGCAGGCGAGACATCAGCAGATGTTACATGGAGCCTTGGTATGTACATGTCAGGATTCTTCCCATGTATGATGTTCGGTATTCCTGGTGCAGCGCTTGCTATGGTACATACAGCAAAACCTGCTAAGAAGAAAGTTGCAATCGGTCTTGTTGCTTCTGCAGCGATCGCAGCATTCGTATGTGGTGTTACAGAGCCATTTGAGTTCGGATTCATGTTCCTTGCTCCAGTTCTGTACGTAATCTACGCTTTACTGTATGGTATTTTCGTAACAATTACAACATTGGTTGGATTCCGCGCAGGATTCAGCTTCTCAGCAGGTGCGACAGACTTGTTATTCTCAGCATCCCTTCCGGCTGCTCAGAAAACATGGATGATCATTCCTCTTGGAATCGCAGCATTCATCGTATTCTACGTGGTGTTCCGCTTCGCAATCGTGAAGTTCAACTTAAAGACTCCGGGACGCGAGGATGATGATGTAGATGAGACAACAGTAAAACTTGCAAACAATAACTTCACAGAAGTTGCTAAAATTATTCTGGAGGGTGTCGGCGGAAAAGAAAACGTAGCATCCATCGACAACTGCATCACAAGACTTCGTCTTGAAATCAAAGATTACACAAAAGTAGATGAGAAGAAGATCAAATCTGCAGGTGTTGCAGGAGTAATCCGTCCTGGAAAAACATCCGTACAGGTTATCATCGGAACAAAAGTTCAGTTCGTAGCTGACGAGTTCAAAAAATTGTGTAAATAAAATCAAAATTTAAATCCCTTTACTCATGAGGCCGCTGTAAGCGGCCTTTTTGAGTGGAGTGGAGGGGATAAGAAGTTTGTTGAAATCAAATGGAAAGTATGATAGACTCTCAAACAGGAAAGACCTGTGACAGGGGGCGCACAGGGCAGCATACGAAGTTATTATATTGCGTTGCTTACCTTTCTTGATAAGAGAAATAAGTGAAAATAAAAATGAAAAATTGTAGAGAGGCAGACCAAAATGAATTACATTTTAGAGACATGTGCGGACAGTGTGCAGTCCGCGATCGAAGCGAAAAAAGGCGGAGCGAACAGAATCGAGCTCTGTTCCAATCTGGTGATCGGAGGGACTTCCCCGGGAGAATCCTTATTCCGTCAGGTGAAGGAGCAGACAGGTTTAAATGTGCGTGTACTTCTTCGTCCGAGATTTGGGGATTTCTGTTATGATGACTACGAGTTTCGTATGATTCTGGATGAAGTCAGAATGTTCCGTAAACTGGGGGCGGACGGCATTGTGATCGGAATTTTGAATCCGGACGGAACGTTGAATATGGAGCAGATGAAGGCTCTTGTGGAAGAAGCGGGGGACATGGGAATTACGCTGCACCGTGCCTTTGATGTTTGCCGGGATCCTTATGAGGCAATGGAGCAGTGCATTTTACTGGGAATTGATACGATCCTTACAAGCGGACAGAAAAGCTCTGCCTGGGAGGGACGTGATCTGATCAAGGATCTGGTGAAGAAAAGTGCAGGCAGGATTGAGATTCTGGCGGGGGCAGGTATCAATCCGGAGAGTATCGCAAAACTGGCTCCTTACACAAATGCAAAGGCATACCATATGTCCGGAAAAGTCGTGATTGACAGCCGGATGGAATTTCGCAGAGAGGGAGTGCCGATGGGGATTCCGGGATTCAGTGAATTTGAGATCTGGCAGACTTCGGCAGAGAACATCCGTAAAGCAGTGCAGGTGCTGCAGGAACTTTAGAAAATCTCAAATCAGCCTTGACAAACAAGGGGGAATGGGATAAGATTTCGATAGTATATGAAACAGGCAAAGAAGAGAACAAGTAGTACAGGAATGGACGAAGACAGAAAGCAGCCGGCTGATGAGAGGCGCAGGAAGACATCTTGTATGAATACATCTCAGAGCTTCACACCGAACTCTTACAGGAAAGTAGGCTGTGACGGATTGGTGCACGTTACTGCACTGAGTGATTGAGTATCGAAAAGGTGCGAGATTGACTCACAGAGGCAGATGGCGCGAGTCGTCTGTGAAAAAAGGTGGTACCACGAGCTTATGAGCCCTCGTCCTTTCGGATGAAGGCTCTTTTTATATTTTAGGAAAGTGAGGATGCAAAAGATGCAGATTTATGACGAATTGAAAGCAAGAGGTCTGATCGCGCAGGTGACAGACGAGGAGAGAATCTCCAAACTGGTAAATGAAGGAAAGGCAACATTTTATATTGGATTTGATCCAACAGCAGATAGTCTTCATGTAGGGCACTTTATGGCGCTTTGTCTGATGAAACGTCTGCAGATGGCAGGAAATAAACCGATCGCGCTGATCGGAGGCGGTACAGGATACATCGGAGATCCTTCCGGAAGAACGGATATGCGTTCTATGATGACACCGGAGCAGATTCAGCACAACTGTGACTGTTTTAAAGAACAGATGAGTAAATTTATTGATTTCTCTGAAGGAAAAGCCCTGATGGTAAACAATGCAGACTGGCTGCTGGATCTGAATTATGTAGAATTGCTTCGTGAAGTGGGTGCACATTTCAGTGTAAACCGTATGCTGACAGCAGAGTGTTACAAGCAGAGAATGGAGAAAGGATTAAGTTTCCTGGAATTTAACTACATGATCATGCAGGCGTACGATTTCTATGCACTGTACCAGAAATACGGATGTAACCTGCAGTTTGGCGGGGATGACCAGTGGAGCAACATGCTGGCAGGAACAGAACTGATCCGCCGGAAACTGGGAGAGGATGCAAGTGCGATGACGATCACATTGCTTCTGAACTCTGAAGGAAAGAAAATGGGAAAAACACAGTCCGGTGCGGTATGGCTTGATCCAAACAAGACTTCTCCGTTTGACTTCTATCAGTACTGGAGAAATGTGGCAGATGCAGATGTTCTGAAATGTATCCGTATGCTGACATTCCTTCCGTTGGAAGAGATTGACAAGATGGATTCATGGGAAGGTGCACAGCTTAACACTGCCAAAGAAATCCTTGCATTTGAACTGACAAAGCTGGTACATGGAGAAGAGGAAGCAAATAAGGCACAGGAGAGTGCAAGAGCATTGTTCAGCCAGGGAAATGCAGCACAGATGCCGACAGCAGAGCTGACAGAAGAAGATTTTGAAGGAAATGAGATTGATATTCTGACACTGCTCTTAAAGAGTGGTCTGGTTCCATCTAAATCTGAGGCGAGACGTGCGGTACAGCAGGGTGGAGTTGCAGCAGACGGAGAGAAAGTTGCAGACATTCATGCGGTATTTACAAAAGATGCACTGTCAGGAGAGGGTATCGTTCTGAAAAAAGGTAAGAAGAACTTCAGGAAGGTAGTTGTAAAATAAAAAAATCTCATATAGAGAGTATTCGGAACAAACATTCCCGGATGTAATTGAAGTATTTTATTTATAATAGAACGTAAACATGATCTGTTTTCAGATAGAGGATTGTCTGAGAGCAGATCATGTTTTTGTATAATCAGGCAGGTTCCTCTGTCAGCATCATCCCGTCATCCAACACAAACTGACGGAATTTCTGTACTACAGGCGGTATAAATACGCAGTCATTATGCACCATAAAGAATGCCCGCTCATAATTTGGAGAGCGGATCTGAAGAATGTTGACGTTCAATTTCTGTAAAATATCCATATAAGGTGCAACAGCGATACCGAATCCCTGTGCGACCAGACCTGCAATGACCTGATCTTCTTCGGTCTCATAGGCTATTTTAGGAGAGGCGCCTGTCCTGGCAAACATCTGGTCAATGACATTTCGGATACCGGCGCTCTTTTCAAAGAAGATCTGCGGATAAGGAATGGTCTCAACAAGATCCACGCTGTCCTTAGCAGACAGTGGATGAGACTGCGGTGTGATCATGATCAGATTCTGCTTCTGTATCGGAACCGCTGTAAATTTGTGTTCTTCAGATGGCTGAGAGCAGAACACAAGATCATATTTTCGTGCAGCCAGACCATCCAGAAGATATTGTGTGACACCTGTATGAAAAGTAAACTGGATGTCCTGTCCCGGGTTCGCTTTCAGGAAACCGGCAGCCAGACGGGGAATGTATTCGATTCCAAGAGGCCTGAGATCCCGATGCGGATCAGACCTTCGCCCCGTGCATTTCTGTGGAGTGTTGTGATTCCTTCATCCAGAGTAGACAGCGTGTGTTCCGCACAGGAGAGAAATTCTTCTCCGAATCGTGTCAGGGTTGTATTTCTTCCGTTTTTTTCAAACAGCGGGATCCCCAGCTCTTTTTCCAGCTGTGCGATCGCGTGGCTCAGACTTGGCTGTGAAATGCAAAGCTGTTCTTCTGCTTTTGTTCTTTTTTAAAATCCTGAGTTTGGAGAAAGTTCACAGTTACTGTGAACAGTAATGGTTTACAAAATGTTCATAGAAAACTGGATAAAAAATATTGAATGATTGTATGTTCTAACATATAATATTACGCAAGAGGCACTGAAAATGTAATAAAATATACAAAAATGTACCAAAAGGAGGATTATATGTTAGATCAAAGCTACTATGACAAAGCAGATGAGATCGTTGCATCACATGGAGCTTATCAGGAATCTCTGATTCCGATCATTCAGGATATCCAGAGCGAATATCGCTACCTGCCGCCAGAGCTTTTAAGCTATGTTGCGGAAAAAATCGGCATCAGTGAGGCCAAAGCGTACAGTGTGGCAACATTTTATGAGAATTTCTCATTTGAACCAAAAGGAAAATATGTCATTAAGGTCTGTAATGGTACAGCATGTCATGTGAGAAAATCAATTCCGATTCTGGAAAGGCTCTACAGTGAGCTGGGGATTTCCGGAGAGAAGAATACAACAGATGATATGCTGTTTACTGTTGAGACGGTTTCCTGCTTAGGAGCCTGTGGACTTGCGCCTGTTTTGACGGTGAATGATACGGTTTATCCGAAGATGACGCCGGATGCGGCAGCAGAACTGATTCACGAGTTGAGAGGAGCGTAAGGCATATGAAGAGAATTGAAAACAGAGAGATTCTGCAGCAGGTTCGAAAAGAAACTTCAGAAAAGATTGAAAAAAGCCGATGCCGGATTTTAATCTGTGCGGGAACCGGCTGTCTGGCAGGCGGTTCCGGGGAGATTTATGAGAAAATGTGTGAGCTCACCGCAGAGAATCCGGATGTGGATGTGTTCTTTGGACCGGAGATCGCTCACACAGAGGCAGAACAAAAGACGGGACCTGTGGAAGTGAAAAAGAGCGGATGTCATGGGTTTTGTGAAATGGGACCTCTGATGCGGATCGAACCGATGGGGATTTTGTATACCAAAGTTCAGTTGAGTGATTGTGAAGAGATTTTTTACCGGACAATTGAACGGGGAGATGTGATCCGGCATCTCTTATTTAAACAGGATGGAATCGAATATAAGAAACAGGAAGAGATCCCGTTTTATAAAAAGCAGACAAGAAATGTTCTCAAAAACTGCGGACATATCGATTCGGAGCATATTCAGGAATACATAGCTGCAGGCGGATACCGTGCCCTGGAGAAGGTGCTTTTTGAGATGACTCCTGCACAGGTGATCGAAGAGATTTCAGAATCCAACTTACGAGGCCGGGGAGGCGGCGGATTCCCGACCGGATATAAGTGGTCACAGGTAGCACGCCAGCCGGAGAAGATACGTTACATTGTCTGTAACGGAGACGAGGGGGATCCGGGAGCTTTTATGGACCGCAGTATTATGGAAGGCGATCCGCACAAGATGATCGAGGGTATGATGATCGGGGCTTATGCGGTAGGTGCAAGAGACGGCTATATTTATGTGCGGGCAGAGTATCCGCTGGCGATCAGTCGGTTGAAGCTGGCGATCAGCCAGGCAGAAGAGTGTGGACTTTTAGGTGATCACATTCTGGGTACGGATTTTTCATTCCATCTCCATATCAATCGCGGAGCGGGAGCATTTGTCTGCGGAGAGGGAAGTGCATTGACAGCATCCATTGAAGGCAGCAGAGGAATGCCGCGTGTGAAACCGCCTCGTACTGTAGAGAAGGGATTGTTTGCGAAACCGACAGTGCTTAATAATGTAGAGACATTTGCCAATGTCCCGATGATCATCAATGAGGGAGCCGGATGGTTTAAGAGTATTGGACCTGAGAACAGTCCGGGAACGAAGGCATTTGCGCTGACCGGAAGTGTGAAGCATACCGGTCTGATCGAGGTGCCGATGGGGACTTCCTTAAGAGAGGTGATTTACGATATCGGCGGCGGAATCAAAGAGGACGGTAAATTTAAGGCAGTACAGATCGGCGGACCGTCCGGCGGATGTCTGGTTACAAGGCATCTGGATGTCAATCTGGATTTTGATTCTCTTAAGAAGATGGGAGCAATGATCGGTTCCGGCGGTCTGGTTGTCATGGATGACCACACTTGTATGGTGGAGGTTGCCCGGTTCTTTATGAATTTTACGCAGAATGAGAGCTGTGGAAAATGTGTGCCGTGCAGGGAAGGTACCAAGCGGATGCTGGAGATTCTGGAGCGGATCGTGGCAGGCAACGGAAAACTGGAAGATCTGGATCTTCTGGAGGAACTGGCAAATATGATTACAGAGACAGCTCTTTGCGGTCTCGGGAAGAGTGCGGCTCTGCCTGTTGTGAGTACATTGAAATTGTTCCGGGATGAGTATGTGGAGCATGTGGTGGATAAGAAGTGCGTTTCTCATACTTGTACTGCACTTAGAAGATACATTATCAGTCCGGAGCGCTGCAAGGGATGTTCCAAGTGCGCAAGAAACTGTCCGGTGGGAGCGATCAGCGGAAGAATCAAAGAACCGTTTGTAATTGACAATGACAAGTGCATCAAGTGCGGAGCGTGTGAGAGTTCCTGTGCGTTTGGTGCCATTCATATAGAAGAGTAGGAGGCAGAAGATATGGGATATATGACAATTAATAACAGACGGGTAGCATTTACAGATGAGAAAAATGTCCTTTCTGTAATCCGAAAATCAGGAATTGATCTTCCTACGTTCTGCTATCATTCGGAACTGTCAACATACGGCGCCTGTCGTATGTGCGTGGTGGAAGATGACAGAGGGAAGATTTTTGCATCCTGCTCCGAAGTACCAAGAGATGGAATGGTGATCTATACGCATACACCACGGCTGCAGCATCACAGAAAGATGATCCTCGAATTGCTGCTTTCTTCTCACTGCAGAGACTGTACGACCTGTACCGAGAACGGAGTCTGTACTTTGCAGACACTGTCCCGCCAGCTGGGGATTGACGAGGTAAGATTTGAGAATCACAAACCAATCCTGCCGTTGGATGAGTCTTCAGAATGTATTGTGAGAGATCCCAACAAATGCATTCTGTGTGGAGATTGTGTAAGAACCTGTGAGGAGATCCAGGGACTTGGGATTCTTGATTTTGCCTTCCGTGGTTCTAAGATGCAGGTAATGCCGGCATTTGACCGGGCGATGTCTCAGACAGACTGTGTGGGATGCGGACAGTGCCGGGTTGTATGTCCGACCGGAGCTATCAGTATTAAGCAGGATATTGCTCCTGTCTGGACAGCCCTGGCAGATAAAGATACCTGTGTGATCGCACAGATTGCGCCTGCAGTCCGCGTGGCAATTGGTGACAAATTTGGAATTCCGAAAGGTGAGAATACGCTGGGGCGGTTGGTGGCAGCTCTGAGAATGATTGGATTTGACGAAATCTATGATACCAATTTTGGAGCAGATCTTACCGTGATGGAAGAGTCAAAAGAACTGGTAGAGCGTCTGGAATCCGGGGAGAATCTTCCGCTGTTTACTTCCTGCTGTCCGGCATGGGTAAAATTCTGTGAGAACCGTTATCCCCAGTTTCGCAAGAATCTCTCCACCTGCCGTTCCCCACAGGCGATGTTTGGGGCGCTTCTGAAAGAAGAAGCCAGAACAGAAGAGAAAAAGGCAGCGCAGGAAGGAACGAAGAACCGCAAAACAGTTGTGATTTCGATCATGCCGTGTACTGCAAAGAAAGCAGAGATCAAACGTCCGGAGCATTTTACCGAAGGAGAGCAGGATGTAGATTATGTACTTACAACAACAGAAGTAACACGGATGATTCAGGAAGCTGGTATTGATCTTTCCCGGATTGAACCGGAAGCGCTGGATATGCCGTTTGGACTTTCATCCGGTGCAGGAGCAATCTTTGGTGTGACCGGTGGCGTGACAGAAGCTGTTCTGCGCCGGCTGAAAAACAACAGCAGTTCGGAAGTGCTGGATGCAATCAGTTTTACCGGAATCCGCGGTGTGGACGGAATCAAGGAGGCATCGGTAGATCTGAACGGGCGAGAAGTAAAGATTGCAGTCGTAAATGGACTGCATTGCGCCAAAGAACTGCTGGATCGGATGAAAGACGGAGAAGTGCATTATGACTTTGTAGAAGTGATGGCATGCAAGAGAGGATGCATTGCAGGGGGCGGACAGCCGGTTCCGATTGGACCGAGGACGAAGAAAGCCCGTCTGGAAGGCATTTACAAGATCGACAGCATGGCACAGATTAAGCTGTCCAATGAGAACCCGATCGTGGCAACGGTATATAATGGAATTTTAAAAGGCAAGGAGCATAAATTGCTGCATAATCCGACTGTTGCTGTTGGGCAAGGACAGGATCAGGAGTAAGAATATAGAGTAATAGAAGGCGGAAGCATGAGATGAGAAAAGTCATTTTGTGCTTCTGTTTCTTTCTATGTCTCTTTCAAGTTTAAATCTTATCTTTTTTAGCAGAGTTTTTGAAACAAAATGGAAAAAACTCTCCGATTATGGTATCCTTATGCGTATGAGAAACGAACAATCAACAGGAGAGGAATCATATGAAAAAATTAGCAGCAGTGCTGATCCTGGCAGCAGCGATCACGATGACCGGATGTCAGGGCAGCAAACAAGAGGAGAAGCCGGCAGCATCGAAAACAGAAGAAGTGAATCAGGCATCTGATGAACTGAAAGAAAAGCTTGGTGACGGCTATATTCTGCCGAGTGAGGCAGTGACAAAGGTTCTGGCAAAGAAGTGGGATGTGGTCGGAACAGAATCGGTTTATGATCTGAAGGAGGATGGAACCGGGACACTGGACGGAAAAGCACTTACGTTTGAGTGTGGATTTGACGAAGATGACAATATTACAATGGGGATCAAGATGGACGGGGAAGAGAAAGAACAGTTGTATGCGATTGAGGATGATATGACTGGGTATGGTCTGAAGCTCAAGTCACTGGACGGAGGCAAGGATATGGAATTGTTTCAGTCGGATATCGAGCGCATTGACATATCAGATGCACAGGCATCCGGGCTTCTGGGAACCTGGAAAGATGACAATGAGAATGAATACACATTCAAAAAAGACGGAACTGTTGTGATCAAAGGATCCTCAGGAAAAACAAAGGGAACATTTGGCGTTGTCAAAGATGCAGAAGGTATTTTGAAACTGAATCTGGTCATGGAGGGCGGCAGTCTGGAATATGAGTATACATTAAGTGAAGATCATGCGGTTCTGGAATTGTGCAGTCCGGGAACAGACACGATACACCGGTGGACAAAAGCATAGGATATATGATATAATAGCCTTTATTGAATGTCCGTTTTGCGGCAGAGACAGATTTGAAAAGAAGGAGTGAGCGGTATGGAATTAGTGACAGTTCGAGAATTATTTAAAAATAGAGAACAGTATCTGGATAAAAAAGTGACTGTAGGGGGATGGATCCGCAGTATTCGCGATTCCAAGACATTTGGATTTATCGTGGTAAATGACGGTTCTTATTTTGAGCCTCTGCAGGTGGTATATCATGACAAAATGGAGAATTTTGATGAGATCTCCAGACAGAATGTCGGAGCAGCGATCATTGTGACCGGTACACTGGTAGCGACACCACAGGCAAAACAGCCGTTTGAGATTCAGGCAGACGAAGTGACAGTAGAGGGAGCGTCCGCACCGGATTATCCGCTGCAGAAGAAGCGTCACAGCTTTGAATATTTGAGAACGATCTCTCATTTACGTCCGAGAACGAACACATTCCAGGCCGTATTTCGAGTACGTTCCATGATCGCATATGCGATCCACCAGTTCTTTCAGGAGAGAGGATTTGTGTATGTACACACACCACTGATCACAGGAAGTGACTGTGAAGGTGCAGGTGAGATGTTCCAGGTGACGACACTGGATCTGAAAGATGTACCAAAGAGTGCAGACGGAAGCATTGATTACAGCAAAGATTTCTTTGGAAAAGAGACGAATCTGACAGTGAGCGGACAGCTCAACGGAGAGACATTTGCACAGGCATTCAGGAGCATTTATACATTTGGACCGACATTCCGTGCCGAGAACTCCAACACGACAAGACATGCGGCAGAGTTCTGGATGATCGAGCCTGAGATTGCATTTGCAGATCTGGAAGACAATATGGATCTGGCAGAGTCCATGTTAAAATATGTAATCTCCTATGTTCTGGAGAATGCTCCGGAAGAGATGAACTTCTTCAACTCATTTGTGGACAAGGGACTGCTTGACCGTTTGAACAATGTGGTAAATTCAGACTTTGCAAGAGTGACTTACACAGAAGCGGTTGATATTCTGATGAAGAACAACGACAAGTTTGAATATAAAGTTTCCTGGGGGACAGATCTGCAGACAGAGCATGAACGTTATCTCACAGAAGAGATCTACAAACGTCCGGTATTCGTGACAGACTATCCGAAGGAGATCAAAGCATTCTATATGAAACAGAATGATGACGGCAAGACAGTGGCAGCAGTAGACTGTCTGGTACCGGGAATCGGAGAGATCATCGGAGGAAGCCAGAGAGAGGACGACTTCGAAAAACTTCGCACAAGAATGGCAGAGATGGATCTGAACGAGGAGGATTACAAGTTCTATCTGGATCTGAGAAAATATGGTTCTACGAGACATGCAGGATTTGGTCTTGGATTTGAAAGATGTGTGATGTATCTGACAGGTATGTCCAATATCCGTGACGTGATTCCGTTCCCGAGAACTGTAAATAACTGTGATTTATAAGATTTCCAGGGAGAAGTCTATAAGAGAATTGAAAGAGGGTGACCAAAGGCAGTGTGCTTTTGAGCACCCTCTTTGCTGATAAAAGAGACAGGAGGGAGATACCATGGTAAAATGGATTCACATTGCGGATGTTCATCTGGGTGCGTCTCCGGATGCGGGAGAAGCTTATTCAAAGGTGCGGCCTCAGGAATTGTGGGATACATTTGCGGAAGTGATCGACATCTGTGAGCGAGAACAGACGGATCTGCTTCTTATTGCGGGGGATTTGTTTCATCGCCAGCCGCTGAAGAAAGAATTAAAAGAAGTGGACTATTATTTTTCCCGACTTTCCCGGACAAAGGTTGTTCTGATTGCCGGGAACCATGATTTTTTAAAGAAGGATTCTTATTATCGGAGCTTTCAGTGGAGCAGCAATGTATATCCGCTGTTTGACAAAGAGCCGGAGTGTGTGATCTTTGAGGATCTTGATGTGGCAGTGACGGGATTCAGCTATGAGTCACGGGAGATACTGACACCTTTTGATGGAGGGATCCGTGCGGAAGGAGACGCAAAGTATGAGATTCTTCTGATTCACGGCGGAGATGAAAAACATCTTCCGATACAGAAAAGTCTGTTGGAAAAAAGCGGATTCGACTATATTGCCATGGGGCATATCCACAAGCCGCAGCAGGTGATTCCGGGACTTGCAGCATATGCGGGGGCATTGGAACCGACCGATAAGAATGATATAGGAAAGCATGGATTTATCAGGGGAGAGATTTCAGAAAGAGGCACTAGATTTGAATTTGTACCACTGGCAAAACGGGAATATCTGCATTTGGTGCTCGAGACAGAGAGCCGGATGGGAAATGCAGAAGTGCGGGAACTGATCCGGGGACAGATTCAGGAGCATGGAAGAGAGAATCTCTACAAATTCATTCTGACGGGAAAGAGGGATCCGGATATTGAATTTGATACGGGTTCCAAGGATAGATATGGGAATATTCTGGAAATTGTGGATGAGACGATTCCGAATTATGATTTTGAAGAACTGTGGAAGGTAAATCAGGAGAATCTGATCGGAAAATACATTGAAGCGTTTGGGGGATGTGAGACAGGAAGCGTAGAGTATGAGGCGCTTTGTGAAGGAATTCAGGCATTGATGGCAAACCGGCAGTAGGAGAAGGCATGAAGATAAAAGAGATTGAGATCAAAAACTTTGGAAAATTTTCAAATCAGAGATTTGTGTTTCGGGACGGGATCCAAGTGTTCTATGGAGAAAATGAATTCGGAAAGTCCACGATTTACGGATTTTTAAAAGCGATGCTCTTCGGGATGGAGAGAGGGCGCGGAAAAGCGGCGCACAATGATGCGTTCAGCCGGTTTGAACCGTGGGAGAATCCGAATGAATACGCCGGAACGATGCGGTTTTCCTGTGGTGAGAAGACCTTTTGTCTGAAACGGCGTTTTGACCGGTACACAAAAGGAGCTGTGCTGATCTGCGAGGATGACGGTGAGGAACTTTCTGTGGAGCATGGTGATCTGGATATGCTGTTAAATGGATTGACAGCGGAACAGTTTGAAAATACGGCAGCGATCGGACAGCTTGGAGCAAGACCAGGGCAAAGTCTGGCGGCAGAGCTTCAGAATTATGCAGCAAATTATTACGAAACAGGAAACAGCGGAGTAGATCTGGCAGGGGCGGAGGAGCACTTAAAGCAGCGCAAAAAGGAAATCACCCGGAAATGGAAGCAGCTGGAATCGGAAAAAGCAGAGAAACGGCAGGCACTTCAACGAAAATATCAGTATATTCAGCAGGAAAAGATGCGTTTGGAGTCAGAGATGCAGGAAAAGAAGCGGCAGCTTGCAGACTTAAGAGAACCTGAGTGTGTGACAGAAGAGGAGAAGAAAAAAATCAGCTGGCAGATAATAGCAGCCATGTGTTTGTTGGCAGTCGGCGTGATTTTGCACAGTGTATATACATTGATTCCAGTCATGGTAAGTATTTTGTTTCTTATTTGGGGAATAAAAGACGCGCAGACACAAAAAAGTGTCAGGATCAAAGAACGAGAAACGATGGAATCTGGTTACAGGGAGAAAAAGCAGAAGCTGTACTGGACGCTGCAGCGCATCGGGGAGGAACAGAAGGAAAAGCAGGTTAGTTTAAATAATGTAAAAGAACAGCTGGAGGAGCTGGATTTTTCCGGAGAAGAGGAGCAGAGGCTGAAAAAGACGGCACGGGCACTGGAGATCGCATCTGAGACAATGGAGAAGGCAGCGGCATCCATGTCAAAAGATTTCGGTACAGTACTGAATGAAAAAGCATCAAAAATCCTTGCGAAAGTAACAGATGGAAAGTATACAAGGCTTCTGATCGAGGATTCTCTGAAACTGATTCTTTTATCAGAAGGGCGGCGGATTCCGGCAGAACGAGTCAGCAGGGGAACCGTGGAGCAGGTTTATTTTGCACTTCGAATGGCAGCTCTTGAGATTCTGTATGGCGAGGAAGTTCCGGTGATCCTGGATGATGCGTTTGGATGTTATGACGAAAAAAGATTAAAATATACGCTAAAATGGTTGAGCGAACAGTCAAGACAGGTTATAATATTTAGTTGCCAAAAACGTGAACTTGAAATTTTAAATGAGATAGAAATGGAAAGACAGGGTAGACCATAGAATAAAGGGGAAGAGTTTCAATGAAAATAGAATTGCCAAGAAAAGTAGTTTTGATTATTAAAAACTTACAGAGACATGGTTATGATGCATATGCGGTGGGCGGCTGTGTCCGGGATTCCATTCTGAACAGAAAACCGGAGGACTGGGATATCACGACTTCTGCAAAGCCGGAGCAGGTGAAGCGGATCTTCCGACGTACCGTAGACACTGGGATCGAGCATGGGACGGTAACAGTTCTGATTGGAAAAGACGGATTTGAGGTAACCACTTACCGGGTGGACGGACTGTATGAGGATGGCCGTCATCCGAAAGAGGTGACATTTACAAGCCGGCTGGAGGAAGATTTAAAGAGACGGGATTTCACGATCAACGCCATGGCATACAATGATGATGAGCGCCTGGTGGATGCGTTTGGCGGAATGAGGGACTTGAATTATCACCTGATCCGTTGTGTGGGTGATCCGAAGGAGCGTTTTTCAGAGGATGCACTTCGGATTCTGCGCGCAGTACGTTTTTCTGCGCAGCTGGCATTTCCAATCGAGCCGGAGACCGCAGAAGCGATCAAAAGTCTGGCGCCGAATCTGGAAAAGATCAGTGCAGAGCGGATTCAGGCAGAGCTGGTAAAACTGCTGGTATCCGATCATCCGGAGCGGATTCAGGATGCCTGTGAGCTGGGAATCACAAAAGTGGTGCTTCCGGAATGGGATGACATGGTCGGTGTGAAGCAGAATACGCCGCATCATAAATATGATGTAGCTGCACACACAGTTCATGCGCTGCAGAATGTAAAGAATGATAAAGTCCTCAGACTGACCATGCTGTTCCATGATATGGGAAAACCAGTAATGAAGACCACAGATGAAAATGGAAGAGACCATTTCAAAGGGCATGCGATCGCCAGCGAGCAAATTGCAAAAACAGTGATGAAACGTTTGAAATTTGATAATGATACGATTCGAAAAGTAACAAAGCTTGTTGCGTATCATGATTACCGGATGGAACCGACCGGAGCGAACGTGCGCCGCGCCATGCATGAGATCGGGGTGGAACTCTTTCCATATTATCTGGCAGTCCGGCTTGCAGATACAAAAGCGCAGAGTTCTTATGAACGCAGAGGAAAGCTGGAAAATATCATTCAGATCAGAGAACTGTATCGAAATGCGCTGCGAAACAAAGAATGTGTGACATTAAAAGATCTGGCAGTGACAGGAACGGATCTGATCAATCTCGGAATAGCGCCGGGAAAAAAACTGGGAACGCTCTTAAATAAGCTGCTGGATATGGTGATCGAAGATCCGGCATGGAATCAAAAAGGAAAATTGTGTGATTACGTGAAAGAAAGATTTGGCTTTTAGCATACTTGCTCACCGGGATTCATAGATTAGAAAGAGTCATGAATCCGCCCTGCTTTCGGCGGGGCAAAGTGCAGGGGGCAAGTATGAGAGAATATGAGTTAGAAGTTCTGGAACAGTATGACATAGACGTGATAAGCACCCGCAAGACCAGGGGTGCTTATTTTTGCGATACAAAGGAGGGGCTGATGCTGCTTGGACCGGCAGGAATTTCGGTTGGGCGCGCACCTCTGATGTATGTTTTGCTCTGTTATCTGGAATCCAGACACGGAATGAAGGTGGACACACCCATCTTTACGAAGGCGGGAAAACTCTTTAGCGTATCCCAGGATGGAACAAAGTACATGCTGAAAAAATGGGTTTCGGGAAGAGAGTGTGAGGTACGAAGGGAGCGGGATGTGCTGGAAGCGGCACAGGCTCTCGGACTTTTGCATCAGAGAATGGATTGGGGAGAAATTCTTGGCGACGGTGCGTGGACAAAAGAAAAGATGCAGGAGATGATTCCTCAGGCTTCGGATCATGAACCTGTTTTAGAGATAGAACTGAAACCTTTTGCAGGAAGAGATATGCTGTCAGAATTAAGGCGGCACAACCGGGAATTGAAAAAAGTGCGGGCATTTATCCGTTCCAGGGTCACAAAAAATGAATTTGAGCGTCGTTTTCTGGCACATTTTGAGAGAATGTATGAGATGGCACAAAGTGTGACAGAACGGATGGAATGCTCCGGATATCCGGAATTGTACAAAGACAATCTAAAAGCCGGAAAGCTGATACACGGAGATTATAATTATCACAACATCTGGATCAGTTCCGGCAGGATTGCAGTCACCAATTTTGAGCATTTCAGAATGGATGTACAGGTACAGGATCTGTATTATTTCCTGCGAAAGGTAATGGAAAAATATCAGTGGAAAGAAAGTCTGGGAAGAAAGATTCTGGAGATGTATGAGAGCGTCCGTCCTCTGGAGGACAGGGAAAAGGAATTTCTCGCACTTTGCCTGGCTTATCCGGAGAAGTTCTGGAAGACAGCAAATCTGTATTCGAACTCCAATAAGGCGCGGATTCCGGAGAAAAGTGTAGAAAAACTGCAGACTGCAATCGGACAGCAGGCAGAAAAAGAGCGATTTTTAGAAAATATATTCACTTTTCATTTATAGGCGGCTGTTGTATAATAGAGCCATACTATATTGCAGGAGGTGCCTAAGATGGGTTACAAAGAAATATACAATGAGTGGTTGACAAATGCTTATTTTGATACAGATACAAAAGCAGAACTGGAGCGTATCGCATCAGATGAGAACGAGATCAAAGAGCGTTTTTATACAGATTTAGAGTTTGGTACAGCAGGACTTCGGGGAATTATCGGAGCCGGAACGAACCGTATGAATATTTATACAGTGAGAAAGGCAACACAGGGACTGGCAAACTATATTTTAAAGAGTGGAAACGCAGAAAAAGGAGTTGCCATCGCATTTGACTCACGCCGGATGTCACCGGAATTTGCACAGGAAGCGGCATGCTGCCTGGCTGCGAACGGAATCAAAGCCTATGTATTCGATTCTCTTCGTCCGACACCGGAGCTTTCTTACGCAGTCAGAAAACTCGGATGTATTGCCGGAATCAACATTACAGCCAGCCATAATCCACCGGAGTACAATGGTTATAAGGTATACTGGGAAGATGGAGCGCAGATCACACCGCCTCATGACAAAGGAATCATGGATGAAGTCAAGGCAGTGACAGATTATACGACGATGAAGACGATGCCGGCAGAGGATGCCAAAGCAGCCGGACTCTACGAAGTGATCGGAGCAGAGGTGGATGATGCCTACATAGCAGAGCTGAAAAAGCAGGTGATCCATCAGGATGCCATTGATGCAGTTGGAAAAGATCTGAAGATCGTATACAGTCCGCTTCATGGAACGGGAAATATTCCTGCCCGCAGAATTTTAAAAGAGCTCGGTTTTGAGAACGTATACGTAGTCAAAGAGCAGGAACTGCCGGACGGCGAATTCCCGACTGTTTCTTATCCGAATCCGGAGGCGGCAGAGGCATTTGAACTGGGACTTAAGCTGGCAAGAGAAGTGGATGCAGACATTGTGCTTGCTACAGATCCGGATGCAGACCGTCTGGGTGTCCGGGTAAAAGATAAAAACGGTGAATATCACGATCTGACAGGAAATATGTCCGGCTGTCTCCTTGCAGACTATGAGATCGGACAGAGAAGCGCATTGAGAGGACTCCCTGAGGATGGATATCTGATCAAGACGATCGTGACAACCAATATGGCGGATGCGATTGCAGATTACTATAACACAGGGCTGATTGAAGTTCTGACCGGATTCAAATATATCGGACAGCAGATTCTGGGATTTGAGACAAGCAAAAAAGGCGAGTACTTATTCGGATTTGAAGAAAGCTATGGATGTCTGATCGGAACACATGCAAGGGATAAAGATGCGATCGTTGCGACAATGGCACTCTGCGAGGCAGCTGCTTACTACAAGACAAAAGACATGACTCTCTGGGATGCCATGATCGAGATGTATGAGAGATACGGATACTACAAAGATGATATCCAGTCTATCACACTCAAAGGAATCGAAGGACTTGCAAAGATCCAGGAGATTCTTGAGACACTCCGTAAGAATCCGCCGGCAGAGATCGCAGGCTACAAAGTGCTGAAAGCGAGAGACTACAAAGCAGACACGATTCAGGATATGCAGACTGGTGAAGTATCTTCGACAGGTCTTCCAACATCGAACGTATTGTACTATGATCTTTCCGATGATGCATGGTTATGTGTGAGACCATCGGGAACAGAGCCGAAAGTCAAATTCTACTACGGTATCAAAGGAACCTCCCTTTCTGATGCAGATGAAAAATCCGCAGCTATGGGCAAAGAAGTGCTGGCAATGATTGATAAGATTATGTAAAAATGTTGCTGTTATTGTAAACAGTACCGCTTTGCATGGTAAATCTGTGAAACTGCTTGACAAAAGCAGTTTCACCAGTTATAACAGTACATAAGGGTATCGACATGTAAAGGGTAGAGACATGCGGCCTTTACCAATTTAGAATAATCATTCTAGCATAATAAAGAGGAGGAATTATCCATGAACAAAACAGAATTGATCGCAGCAATCGCTGAGCAGGCAGAAATTTCAAAGAAAGATGCAGAGAAAGCATTAAAAGCTTTTGTTGATGTAGTAACAGAGCAGTTAAAAGAAGGAGAAAAAGTACAGTTAGTAGGATTCGGTACTTTTGAAGTAAGCGAAAGAGCAGCAAGAGAAGGAAGAAATCCTCAGACAGGAAAGACAATGAAGATCGCAGCTTGCAAAGCTCCGAAATTCAAAGCTGGAAAAGCTCTGAAAGATGCTGTAAACGCATAATTGACGAACAGATAAAGATGCATAAGAGGATACAGTCGGACAAGCCGGTTGTATTCTCTTTTCAGTTACAGGAGAAGGAAGGAGAAAAGATTGATGAGATTGGACAAATTTTTAAAAGTTTCCAGGCTGATCAAACGCAGGACCGTAGCCAACGAAGCATGTGATGCAGGGAGAGTTCTGGTGAACGGAAAGCCTGCAAAGGCATCCGTAAAAGTGAAAGTGGGAGATGTGATCGAGATTCAGTTCGGTACAAAGACGGTGAAAGTAGAAGTGCTGGATATTCAGGATACGACCAAGAAAGAAGAGGCGAAAGACCTGTTCCGCTATTTATAAAACAGAAAAATTCGTTTTTCCGGTATAAAATAATACAACCCCTCATATATATAGAAAAGCAGAAGGAAAGGGGAAAGTGTATGGAAGAACGACAAATGCCGGCGAAGGCACATAAACTGATCGTGAATAACAGAAAGACAAGTATGGTTACCGGAGTTCTGGATGTTCTCTCGTTTGATCTGAATGAGATTCTTCTGGAGACAGAGCAGGGGATGCTTATGGTGAAAGGCACAGACCTCCATGTGAACCGGCTCAGTGTTGAGAAGGGAGAAGTAGACCTTTCCGGAAATATTGACAGTATTGCTTATTCTGGAGTGAATCAGGGCGGGCAAAATGAGAGCTTTCTGTCAAAATTATTTAAGTAGGCGTTATTATGATGCTCGGAATTGAAACAGAAGTTGTGATTTTTTTCTATGCGGCGCTTACGGGGATGGTACTTTTTTGCGGTTATCAGATTCTGCTGCTGATACGAAGACTCGTGCGGCATCATCCGCTGGCAGTCGGTGTGGAGGATATCGGCTTTTGGCTGTTGGTGAGCGCGTATGTGTTTCGTCAGATGTATTGTACGACTTATGGAAGTATTCGCTGGTTCTTTGTTCTGGGAATCGCAGCCGGGCTGCTGACTGCTGTGGGGGTGCAGCATTTGTTGAAACGAATTTTCAGGAAACTGAAAAAAACATGAAAAAACAAGGAAATCTTGATTAAAACGGCTGAATAACTTGAAAAAAGAGAAAAAAGCAGATAGAATACTTGTGTCAGGCAAATTTATTTGCAGGCAGGATGGAAATAGAAGTTAGATTTGATAGGGTGAGTGTCATGGCGATTCAGAAAAAGAAAGTCGCTGGCAGATCAAAAAGCCGGAAGACGAATTCTGCATGGCGGTATCATAAAAAAAGTATGATGCTGATCAGTATGATTCTTGTATTGCTGGTAGGCGTACTTGCAGTGAATGCAGTATCTCTGCGCAGCAGAAACGCACAATACAAGAAGCAGGAAGCAGAACTGGAAGCACAGATTAAAGAAGAGAAAAAGCGTGCAAAGGAAGTGGAAGCATACGAAGCGTATGTGAAGACAGACGATTACGTGAAAGAGATTGCAGAAGAAAAATTAGGGCTGGTGGATCCGAATGAGATCATTTTCAAGCCGGCAAAATAGTGACGATACGAAAGAGAAGCTCCGGGAAATTCCTGGGGCTTTTTGCATGTTCTAATATTACATACATAAGAACTAGGAGGACATCGCCATGAAAAATGGACAGGCACTGCACACCAGCCCCTATGTGACACAGATTGAAAAATACGCAGATTCTATCAAACAGCTTTCCCGGACATTTCTTCATCTGGAGGAAAAGAAATCCGCATTTTCCAATGAGGAGATTGAGGATATGTTTGACCGGACAAAAGAAAGAGCCTGCAAAAGCTGTGAAAAATGTTCCTGGTGCTGGGAAGAGGATTTTGTACATACCTATCAGATGGGATATGAAGTTTTATCTGCCATCGATCATTACGGGAGTGAACTGAATACAGAAACAAAAAGGAAGCTTCAGCAGAGGTGTCTGCGGTGGGAAGCATTTTTACAGGAGATGCTGGGTGCATTTCACGATGCAAGACAGAATATGATGTGGAATAACCGGATCGTACTTGGCAGGGAAGGGTGTGCGGTTCAGATGGATACGTTTGCGGATATGCTCCGCAGTACAGCGAAAGAGCTGGAAAAAAGTTTATTTTCCGACGAGCGTCTGGAAAAAAAGCTGGCATCTCATTTAAAAAAGAAAGGGATTCGTGTACTGTACAGCAGTTTTTTCCTGAACAGAGAAGGAAAATATGAAGTACATCTTACCGCAAGAGCAGTGAAAAATACCTGCGTTACGATCAAAGCGCTCGTAAAGGCTGTTTCAGAAGTGATGGGGAGACAGTTCATTGCAGAGAGTGATCAGGCGTTTATGCTGGGGAAAGAATATCAGACGATCGTGTGCATGGAAGGCCCGGTGTTTTATACACTTTACGGTGTGGCAAGGATCGGGAAGGACTGTAACAAGATCTCAGGAGATAATTTCATGCTGCGTGAGCTTGGCGGAGGAAAACTGGCAGTGGCGCTTTCCGATGGTATGGGATCCGGAGAGAAGGCATGCCGGGAGAGTACGCTTGTCATGGAATTGCTGGAAGAGCTGTTGGAAGCCGGATTTCCGGCAAAAGCGGCGATCCAGATGATCAATACGACATTGGTGATGGGGCGTGAGGAAATCCATTTTTCCACGGTGGATCTGAGCATGTTTGATCTGTATACAGGAGAATGCCGTCTGATCAAAGCAGGGGCTTCTTCTACATTTATCAAAAAAGGAAACAAAGTGGAGCGTATCAGTTCGTCCAGTCTGCCGATCGGGGTCATGCATTCCATTGAAATTGAATCTGTGCAGAGAACGCTGGAAGACGGAGATTTTGTTGTTATGATAACGGACGGTGTACTGGATGCTCTGCCGGTTGGGGAACAGGACCTTCTGATGGAAACGATCATCGGTGGAACGACAGGCGGAAATCCCAAAGAGCTTGCGCATCACATTCTGGAGCAGGTATTAAACTGGACCGGAGAAGAACCGATGGATGATATGACAGTACTGGCAGTAGGGATCTGGAATTGTCAGGATACTTGCATTTTGGGGACGGATTCGGTATAGTTTACAGTATGGAGAAGAAAATTTTAAATTTTATTGAAAAATATCATATGCTGCAAAAAGAAGATAAAGTAATCGCAGGGATATCGGGCGGCGCGGATTCGATATGCCTGCTTTTTGTACTTTTGAGACTGCAGGAAAAAATCGGATTTGATGTGATCGCAGTGCATGTGAATCACGGACTTCGCGGAGAAACAGCAAAAAGAGATGAACGGTTTACGGAAACATTTTGCAGGGAGCGGAATGTTCCCTGTATTGTGTATCATGAGAATGTAAAAGAAATCGCTGCGCAGAAAAAGCTGTCTGTGGAGGAGGCAGGGCGTCTGGTGCGAAGAACGGCGTTTGAGGAGGTGCGGACCCGTTATGGGGGGACCAAGATCGCGCTTGCGCATCATCAGAACGATAATGCAGAGACGATGCTTTTGAATCTGGCAAGAGGAACCGGAATCCGGGGACTTTCCGGGATCCGGCCGGTCAATGGATATATGATCCGTCCGCTTCTTGGAATAAACAGGAAGGAAATTGAGTATTATCTGAAAGAACATCAGCTTTCCTACTGTGAAGATGAGACCAATGCCGGGGATGAATATACCAGAAACAGGATCCGGCATCAGATCCTTCCTATGCTGGAGGAGCAGGTTAACAGGCAGGCCGTCCGTCACATGAATGAAACGATGGAGCAGTTAAATCAGATCAGGGATTATCTGGAGCGGGAAATCGAAGTGCATTGCAGATGTGTGGTAAGGCAGGAGGAAGAGGGGCTTTTGCTTCTTCGGGATGAATGGATGCAGTGTGATCCGGTCATCCAAAACGGGATCATTCAGAATTGTCTGGAAAATCTGGCGGGAACAGGAAGGGATCTTGCTTCTGTACATGTTGCGGCAGTGGCGGAGTTGTTTGAAAAGCAGAGTGGAAGGAAGCGAAATCTTCCCTACAATATCTGTGCAGAGAGAAAATATGAAGGAATACTTTTGACAAAACAGACAGAGGAAAAACAGACGGAGTGCCGGGAAGAACTTATAATTCCCGGAATTACCCGATTAAAAGACGGGAAGCTGCGAATATGCTGTACAATTCGGGAAAAAGATAAGAATTTTTCGATAGAACAGATACCGCAAAACCCCTACACGAAATGGTTTGACTATGATATAATAAAAAATAGTCTCACCGTAAGAACGAGACAGCCAGAGGATGTTTTGTGTGTCAACCGGCAGGGCGGTACGCAGAAGCTTAAATCTTATTTTATCAATGAGAAGATTCCTGCAAAAAGCAGAGAGCGGATTTTGCTGATCGCCGAGGGGCATCAGATACTGTGGGTTGTCGGATATCGGATGAGCAGCAGATATCAGATATCTGAACATACAAAAAGGATAATAGAGATCAAAATAATGGAGGATAAAAAACATGGCAGAGACAATTAAAGTGTTAGTTTCAGAAGAAGAAGTAAATGAAAGAATCAAAACATTGGGAAAACAGATCAGCGAAAATTATGCAGGAAAGCAGATCCATATGATCTGTGTACTCAAAGGCGGAGTATTTTTCATGTGTGAACTGGCAAAAAGAATCAGTGTGCCGGTTTCTCTGGACTTTATGTGTGTAAGCAGCTACGGGGATGCGACAACATCCAGCGGTGTTGTCAGAATTGCAAAGGATCTGGATGAATCCATCGAGGGAAAAGATGTTCTGATCGTGGAAGACATCATTGATTCCGGACGTACACTATATTATCTGATCGATGTTCTGAAGAAAAGAAATCCGAAGAGCATTCAGCTTTGTACTCTTTTGGACAAACCGGAGAGAAGAGAAAGAGATGTAAAAGTAGATTATGTCGGATTTGAGATACCGGACGAATTTGTAGTCGGATATGGACTGGACTACGCACAGAAATATAGAAATCTTCCATACATCGGAGTCGTAGAAGGTGTGGAATAGGAAGGAGCAGTATCATTGAATGACAAGAAGTATAAAGGCATAAGCGGCGCAACCGTGGTTGTGTTTATTGCTGTGATCTTTTTTGTGCTATGGATGACGAGCCGTGTACAGATGCGCGGGCAGGAGATAACGTTTACTCAGTTTGAACAGGAGATAAAGGACGACAACGTGACAGAGGTGGTGATCAACCAGAATAAGGCAGTGCCTACCGGAGTGGTCACACTGACATTGCGTGACAGCAGGGAAACGGGACGTGTCAACGTATCGGATGTCAATGAAACCCAGAAGCTGCTGGATAAAAATGATGTGGAATACCGTATAAGCGCGATCCCTCAGGATTCGGTGCTGAGTACAACGGTTCTTCCGGTTGTGCTGATGCTTGTCGGATTCATGTTTATCACGATGATGATGAACAGACAGAGTGGCGGTGCCAATGCAAAAGCAATGAATTTTGGAAAAAGCCGTGCCCGTATGAGTTCTGAGAATGATAAGAAAGTGACATTTGCAGATGTTGCGGGGCTACAGGAAGAAAAAGAAGAGCTTGCAGAGATTGTCGATTTCCTGAAATCTCCGAAGAAATATGTTCAGGTGGGAGCAAGAATTCCAAAAGGAGTGCTTCTGGAGGGACCTCCGGGAACCGGTAAGACCCTTCTTGCAAAAGCAGTTGCCGGAGAGGCCGGGGTTCCGTTTTTTACGATTTCGGGATCTGACTTCGTAGAGATGTTTGTCGGTGTGGGAGCGTCCCGTGTCAGGGATCTGTTCCAGGATGCGAAGAAGAATGCCCCATGTATCATTTTCATCGATGAGATCGATGCAGTTGCCAGACGAAGAGGAAGCGGACTTGGCGGCGGTCATGACGAGAGAGAGCAGACATTGAACCAGATGCTGGTAGAGATGGATGGTTTTGGTGTCAACGAAGGCATTATTGTGATGGCGGCGACGAACCGGAAGGATATTTTGGATCCTGCGATCTTACGTCCGGGACGTTTTGACAGAAATGTGGTAGTTGGACGTCCGGATGTCAAAGGAAGAGAAGAGATCCTGAAGGTACATGCGAGAAACAAGCCGCTGGGAGACGATGTGGATCTGAAACAGATTGCGCAGACAACCAGTGGATTTACAGGAGCAGATCTGGAAAACCTTCTGAATGAGGCGGCGATTCTGGCTGCAAAGGAAAACAGAGTGTATATTCAGCAGTCTGATATCCGACATGCGTTTGTCAAAGTCGGGATCGGACCGGAGAAAAAGAGCCGTGTGGTTTCCGAAAAAGAACGCCGGATCACAGCATATCACGAGGCGGGACATGCGATCCTCTTCCATGTACTGCCGGATGTGGGACCTGTCTACAGTGTGTCCATTGTTCCTACAGGAGGAGCAGGCGGCTATACGATGCCGCTTCCGGAAGGCGATGATATGTTCAATACAAAGGGACATATGCTTCAGGAGATTACAGTGTCTCTCGGCGGCCGTGTAGCGGAAGAACAGATCTTTGATGATATTACAACCGGTGCATCTCAGGATATCCGTCAGGCAACTGCGATCGCAAAATCCATGATCACCAAATTCGGTATGTCAGAACGTCTTGGTCTGATCAACTATGACAATGACAGCGATGAAGTCTTTATCGGACGTGATTTTGGTCACACATCCAGAGGATACGGTGAAAAAGTGGCGGGAACAATCGATGAGGAAGTCAAACGTATCATTGATGAGTGCTATCTGAAAGCAAAAGCAATTCTGGAGGAGCATCAGTCTGTACTGGAAGCCTGTGCCCAGTTATTGCTGGAAAAAGAAAAGATTACAAGAAGTGAGTTTGAAGCACTTTTTGAGAAGTAGGTGTAGAATGGGGCAAGCTGTTTTTAATGCCGGGCAGGCATTTTAAGGGGCTTGCCCCAAAGGAGGTTTATATGAATAAAAATGCGCTGTTCTGTGATGGGACATCGGATTATGTCATACCCGCGGAACCGGGTATCCATGAAAAAGTCAGGCTGAGATTCAGAACGGCAAGAGATGACGCTCAGGAGGTCTGTCTGATTTCAGGAGGAGAAACACTGCAGATGCAGAAGATGTCTTCCGGGGAAGTGTTTGATTATTATGAAACAGAAGTGCAGCTTACAGATACGATGTTTGTTTATTATTTTCGGATAAAAAGCGAGAGTGAAGAGCTCTGCTATCATCGATGTGGCGTATCGGAACATCCGGTGGAATATTACAATTTCCGGATCATGCCTGGATTTTCCACACCGGCATGGGCAAAAGGCGCAGTGATGTATCAAATTTTTGTAGACCGCTTCTGTAATGGAGACCCATCCAATGATGTGGAGGATGGAGAATACGTTTATATCGGAGAGCCGGTCTGTAAAGTGAAAGACTGGAATGAATTTCCGGCGGCAATGGATATCCGCAGATTTCATGGAGGAGATCTGCAGGGAGTTTTGGATAAACTGGACTATCTGGAAGAGCTTGGAGTTGAAGTCATCTATTTCAATCCACTGTTTGTTTCCCCGTCGAATCACAAGTATGATATTCAGGATTATGACTACATCGATCCGCATTACGGCGTGATTATAGAAGACGGAGGAGAGGTTCTTCCAGAGGGAGAAAAGGACAATACCAGAGCGACAAAATATCAGAAGCGGACAGGGGACATTCGGAATCTGGAGGCAAGCAACCGCCTGTTTGCAAAACTGGTGGAGGAGATGCACACAAGGGGCATGCGGGTGATCCTTGACGGAGTGTTCAATCACTGTGGCTCTTTCAATAAGTGGATGGACCGGGAACGGATTTATGAACCGCAGCCGGAATACGAAAAAGGTGCTTATGTCAGTGCGCAGAGCCCGTACAGAGATTTCTTTCATTTTTTTGATGAAAGAGAAGAAGCGTGGCCTTATAATAAAAACTATGACGGATGGTGGGGACATGATACACTGCCGAAGCTGAACTATGAAGATTCTCCCACGCTGGAGGAATATATTTTAAACATCGGAAAGAAATGGGTATCGCCGCCGTATAATGCCGATGGATGGCGTCTGGATGTGGCGGCAGATCTGGGATACAGCAATGAATACAATCACATCTTCTGGGAGAATTTCAGAAAAGCTGTAAAAAGTGCCAATCCGCAGGCGCTGATATTGGCGGAGCACTATGGAGATCCGGGAGAATGGCTTCAGGGCGATGAATGGGACAGCGTGATGAATTATGATGCCTTTATGGAGCCGCTGACCTGGTTCTTGACAGGAATGGAAAAGCACAGTGATGAGCGCAGGACAGACTTGTGGGGGAATGCAGACAACTTTGTCAATACGATGAATCATTTTATGGCAAGCATGCTGACCCCGTCATTACAGGTGGCGATGAATGAACTGTCTAACCACGATCATTCCCGGTTCCTGACCAGAACGAATCACATTGTAGGGAGAGTGGCACAGCTTGGAAGCAAAGCGGCAGAAGAAGGAATCAATCTGGCAGTGATGCGGGAGGCAGTGGCAGTTCAGATGACCTGGGTAGGAGCACCTACGGTTTATTACGGAGATGAAGCAGGTGTCTGTGGATTTACCGATCCGGACAGCCGCAGGACCTATCCATGGGGACAGGAAAACAGAGAACTTGTAGAGTTCCATAAAGAAATGATCCGGATCCACAAGCGTGAGAAGCCTCTGCGTACAGGTTCTCTGAAGATGCTTTCCTGGTCATCCAATGTTCTTGCTTATGCAAGATTTCAGGAAGGTGAACAGATCATTGTTGTGTTAAATAACAGTAAGGAACTAAAGGAAGTGACAATCCCGGTGTGGCAGGCGGAGGTGCCTATGAAAGGAAAGATGGAGCGTCTGATGTACTCCTGGGAAAAGAGCTATACGACAGAAAGAGACATTTATCTGGTGGAGGATGGAGAGACTGTTGTCAATATGGGAAAACATTCTGTTCTGATCATGAAGCCAGTCAGAGAAATGCAGGTGGATGAGTATGGGAAAGAAAGTAGCAGTAATTAACGATCTCTCAGGATTTGGGAGATGTTCTCTCACGGCAGCAATTTCAGTACTTTCAGCGATGGGCGTGCAGGCGTGTCCGCTCCCGACAGCTGTGCTGAGTGCACAGACAGGATATGAAGACTATCATTGCGTGAGCCTTACGGAAGAAATGGAGCAGTTTCGGCGATCCTGGGAAAAGATGGAGGCACGGTTTGACGGTATCTATACAGGATTTGCAGCAGATGAAGAGCAGATCGGTCATATGATCCATATTGCGGAGACATTTCATAAGAAGAAAGCCTTTCTGCTGGTAGATCCGATCATGGGGGATCATGGATACAAATTTGATATCTTCTCCATAGAGTTTTGCAGAAAGATGCGGGAGCTTGCGAAGATGGCGGATATTGTGACCCCAAATTTGACGGAGCTTTGTATTCTGACGGATACAGATTATCGGATGATCGAAAATATGACGGACGAAAAACATCTTCTTACGGTGATCAGGCAGCTGGCGGAAAACCTGAGGAAAGATGGACCAAGAACTGTTGTAGTGACAGGGATTCAGTTTTGTGACAATGAAGACGGGATCCGGAAGATGGGAAATCTGGCAGTGACGGGAAAAGAGACACATCTTGCAGCATTCCCGTATGTAGGTGGAAGCTACTCCGGAACAGGTGATCTGTTTGCTTCCGTGCTGGCAGGCGGACTGGCAAGAGGAGAAAATCTGAAGTCCATGATGGAACTTGCGGGAAGTTTTATCGAGAAAGCGATTACAGATGCAGTGAAAGAAGAGATTCCGCGCAATGACGGAGTCGAGTATGAAAAATATCTGCATATGCTGATGAAGTAAATAAAAAAGCTGTGTGCAGCAGGAGAGGTCCTGTGTACGCAGCTTTTTGACTATTTTGTAAGAATTTCAATTCCGTCTTCTTTTACGAGAACCATATATTCGATCTGTGCAGACAGTCCGTCATCAATGGTGTAGATCGTCCAGTCATTGTCCTCATCTACGAAGAAGTCCGGGCTGCCTTCGTTGATCATCGGCTCAATGGTAAACATCATTCCGGGTACGAGCAGCATCTCGCTGCCCTTTGGTGTGACATAGCTGACAAACGGATCTTCGTGGAATTCCAGTCCGATTCCGTGACCGCCGATATCAACAACAACAGAGTAGCCGTTTGCCTGTGCATGGGTATTGATCGCATCTGCAATATCTCCCAGATGTCCCCATGGTTTTGCAGCTGCAAGACCAAGCTCTACACATTCTTCTGTAACACGCACCAGACGTTTGGCTCGGTCGGATACTTCGCCGATCATGAACATACGGGATGCATCAGAGAAATAGCCGTCCAGAATGGTAGATACATCGACGTTGATGATATCACCCTCCTGCAGGATGATGTTTTCATCCGGGATTCCGTGGCACACTTCATTATTGATAGAGGTGCATACACTTTTCGGGAAGCCCTGATAATTCAGAGGAGCCGGGATTCCACCGTGTGCAGTTGTAAAATCATATACGATCTTGTCAATCTCAGCAGTACTCATGCCTGCGCGAATGTGTGCGGCAACTTCATCCAGAACAGCCGTGTTGAGAGCCGCACTTTTTTTGATCTTTTCAATCTGCGCCGGAGTCTTCAAAAGCTTTCTGGAAGGTACAATTTCCCCTCTGTCTCTGTGCAGTTTTATTTTTTCTTCGATCGGCATATGGCATTTTTTATATTTTTTGCCGCTGCCGCACCAGCAAGGATCATTTCTTTCCATGTTTAGTTATCTCCTTCAAATCTGTTTTGTTTTACGCTGTGTCTATTTTAACACAATGGAAAGAAAATTACCAATCGGAAAGTTTGAGAAAAATTGAGTGAGAATATAAAACTGTTCATTTTCACCTGTTTGTGATAAGATAAAACAGGAAATAAAGTCTTTTAGCGCCGTTTTCTGGTGCGGAATTGATAAAATCAAAGAGTAGGAGGATACGGATATGTTACGAATCGGAATGCTTACAAGTGGCGGGGACTGTCAGGCTTTGAATGCTGCAATGCGTGGTGTTGTAAAAGGTGTTTGCACAAAACGGGATGATGTGGAAATCTATGGATTTGAAGACGGATACAAAGGTCTGATCTATGGCAACTTTCATATGCTCACATCAAAGGATTTTTCCGGAATCCTGACAAGAGGCGGCACGATCCTCGGTACATCGAGACAGCCGTTTAAGTTGATGCGTGTACCGGACAAGGACGGTTTGGATAAAGTGGCGGCAATGAAGCATACTTATCATAAGTTAAGTCTTGACTGTCTGGTGATCCTGGGAGGAAACGGAACACACAAGACAGCGAATCTGTTAAGAGAAGAAGGCTTAAATGTTGTGACACTGCCAAAAACAATCGACAATGATCTGTGGGGCACGGATATGACATTTGGCTTCCAGAGTGCAGTGGATATTGCGACAGACACGATCGACCGGATCCATACGACGGCAACCTCTCACAGCCGTGTGTTTATCATTGAAGTAATGGGACATAAGGTGGGACACGTCACGCTGCATGCGGGAATTGCCGGCGGTGCAGATGTGATTCTGCTTCCGGAGATTCCGTATGATATCGATGTGGTGACGGATGTGATCCAGAAGCGTGCGGCAGCAGATAAAAAGTTTACGATCATTGCGGTTGCAGAAGGTGCAATCTCAAAAGAAGATGCCAGGCTGAAGAAAAAAGAATATAAAGAAAAGCTTGCAAAACGGAAATATCCGTCCATCGCCTACGAACTGGCAGAGAAGATCCAGCAGAAGACAGACAAGGAAGTAAGGATTACGGTGCCGGGGCATACGCAAAGAGGCGGTTCTCCATGTGCGTATGACCGTGTATTTGCCACAAGAGTGGGAGCGGCTGCGGCAGAGCTGATCCTGAATCAGGAATACGGCTACATGATCGCCATGAAGAATCAGAAGATTACAAAAGTACCGCTTCAGGATGTGGCAGGAAAGCTGAAAATGGTAGATCCGCAGGATGGAATCATCAAAGAGGCAAGAACCATCGGCATCAGCTTTGGAGATCAATAAAAGATTTGGAAAACAGAGGTGTAATACATGTCGTATACGGCACTTTACCGAAAGTTCCGTCCCGTTGAATTTGAAGATGTCAAGGGTCAGGAACATATTATTACTACATTAAAAAATCAGATTGAAGCAAACAGGATCGGACATGCCTATCTGTTCTGCGGAACAAGAGGGACCGGTAAGACAACGGTTGCGAAGATTTTTGCAAAGGCAGTCAACTGTGAGCATCCGGTGAATGGAAGTCCCTGCGGGGAGTGCGCGATGTGCCGCTCTATTGCAGCGGGTACATCGATGAATGTGATCGAGATCGATGCAGCTTCGAACAATGGTGTGGACAACATCCGTGAGATCCGGGAAGAAGTGGCATACCGCCCGACAGAAGGAAAGTACAAAGTCTATATCATTGATGAGGTGCATATGCTGTCGATAGGGGCGTTCAATGCGCTGTTAAAGACACTGGAGGAACCGCCGGAGTATGTGATCTTTATTCTGGCGACAACCGAGGTTCACAAGATTCCCATCACGATTTTATCCCGGTGTCAGCATTATGATTTCAAGCGGATCAGTATTGAGACGATCACAGACCGGATGCGTGATCTGATGCAGGAAGAGCAGGTGGAAGTAGAAGAAAAAGCGCTGCGCTATGTCGCAAAGGCGGCAGATGGTTCGATGCGTGACGCATTGAGTCTTCTGGATCAGTGTATTGCCTTTTATCTGGGGCAGAAGCTGACGTATGACAATGTGCTGGAAGTACTGGGAGCAGTCGATACGGATGTGTTCAGCAGACTTCTGCGCAGTGTGATCAGACGAGATGTCCCAAAAGTGCTTGATATCGTCGATGATCTGGTGATGCAGGGGCGGGAGCTTACGCAGCTTGCCACGGATTTTACATGGTATCTGCGAAACTTGCTTCTTGTGAAGACATCTGATAATATAGAGGATGTTCTGGATGTATCTACAGAAAATATGCAGCAGCTTCAGGAAGAGGCCGGGATGGTGGAAGCGGATATGTTGCTCCGTTACATTCGGATTTTTTCGGAATTGTCAGGTCAGCTGAAATATGCAGCGCAAAAAAGAGTGCTTCTGGAAGTGGCTCTGATCAAGCTTTGTACGCCTGCCATGGAGACGAGCTCAGATTCTATTCTGGATCGGATCCGTGTATTGGAAGAAAAGCTGGAACAGGGCGTTATATCAGGTGGTCAGGAACGAGTTGTTTATGTAAAGGAAGATGGTCAGGCACCGGCGGAGCCAACGCCGAGACCGGAACTTCCAAACGCAGTACCGGAAGATGTGCAGCAGGTAGTAAAGAATTTCAGACCGATCGCAGATGAGGCATCGGGAATGCTTCGGACATACCTGAAAAAAGCGCGTCTAAGCCTTGCAGGTGACAACCGTCTGATGATCGTGATGCCGGATGCACTGGGGGCAGATTTTGTTGGCAGAGAAGATAGACGGAAGGAACTGGAAAGTCTGATTGAAAACAGGATCGGCAAGAAGGTGGAAGTAGAAGTACGCCACGTAGAAGAAGGACGCCGGTTTGAGGATACATTTGTAGATATTGAGAAGAAGATCAATATGGAGATTATAGTGGAGGACTGATTTATGGCAAAAAGAGGTGGATTTCCTGGCGGAGGAATGCCGGGAAACATGGCAAATCTGATGAAACAGGCACAGAAAATGCAGCGTCAGATGGAAGAACAGGCAAAAGAGCTGGAAGCAAAGGAATTTACTGCGACTGCAGGAGGAGAAGCGGTGGAAGTGACCGTTTCCGGTAAAAGAGAAGTTCTAAAGGTGAAGCTGGCAGAAGAGGTTGTGGATCCGGATGATATTGAAATGCTGGAGGATCTGATCGTGGCAGCAACAAATGAAGCGCTTCGCAAAGTGGATGAAGAATCCAGCTCTGCAATGTCCAAACTGACAGGAGGACTCGGCGGAGGAATACCGGGTATGTTCTAATCCGGACAGAGGTGAAAAAGAATGGATTATTACAGTAATCAGATCAGCAGGCTGATCGAAGAATTTTCACGCCTTCCGGGAATCGGAGCGAAGTCTGCCCAGAGACTGGCATTTCATATTATCAATATGCCGAAAGATCAGGTGGAGAATCTGGCAAAGTCGATCGTGGATGCCAGAAATAATGTGAGATACTGTGCACAGTGCTGTACTCTGACGGACCGGGAACTTTGCCCGATCTGCAGCAATCCGGAACGGGATCAGCGGACCATCATGGTAGTGGAGACTCCAAGAGATCTGGCAGCATATGAAAAGACCGGAAAATATAACGGAGTGTATCATGTGCTTCATGGAGCGATCTCTCCGATGCTGGGGATCGGACCGGGGGATATCCGCTTAAAAGAACTGATGGAACGACTGCAGCAGGATGTAGATGAAGTGATCGTGGCGACCAACTCAAGCCTGGAGGGGGAGACTACCGCAATGTACATCAGCAAGCTGATCAAGCCGACCGGGATCAAAGTGAGCAGGATTGCCAGCGGTGTTCCTGTAGGCGGAGATCTGGAATATATTGATGAAGTGACGCTTCTGCGTGCACTGGAAGGCAGAACGGAGCTTTAACAGGACAGGGAAGAGAAATCATGAACAAAAAGAAAGTGACATCTTCGGATGTGGCGAAATATGCCGGCGTTTCCCAGACGACGGTTTCTATGATTTTAAATAAGAAGTACAATGTTTCTTTTTCCAAAGAAGTGGTAAAAAAAGTGGAGGATGCAGCCCGGGAGCTGGGGTATGTGCTTCCCAAGCGCAGAACACAGAAAGAAAGCCGCAGGGAAAAGCTTCTGGTGGTTTTCTGCCCGAATCTGACCAATCCGTATTATGTCATGCTTTTGCAGGGAATCGAAGCAAGAGCAACGGAGCAGGGGTTCGGGCTGTTTGTGTGTAATACCCAGAGAGATCTGGAGTTGGAGGAGCGTTATTTAAAGATGCTTCCCTCTCTGAATCCGCAGGGGGTCATCTACACCTGTAATCCGAGCAGCTGCTTTATGGAGACAGTGGAGCAGTTGTCCAACAAGATTCCCTTTGCTGTCATCAACAATCAGAATGAACGGCTGAATGTGGATGCGGTAGAGCTGGATAATTCAAAGCTTGGCAGAATTATGGCAAAGCATCTGCTGGAACTCGGACATACCCATGTGGCATATATTGCGCCGCCGCTGACTGTAAGGCAGAAGCAGCGTTCCAAGCGGGTAGAAGGATTTTTGAAGGAGTTTCAGAAAGCAGGACTTGGAGATCATGTGGTGATCAAAGCCGCGGATGAGCAGATTGATAAAGATGTGCCGGGAATCGATTCGGAATATCGGATCGGATATGACCTGACAAAGGAATTGCTGAAAGAGCATACGGATCTGACTGCGATCGTGGGGCTCAATGACATGATCGCCTTTGGTATTCTGGATGCTCTGTACGAGGAGAAATACAAAGTTCCGGGAGAGATGTCCGTGATGGGATGCGACAACACATTGTTTGCGAGAATGCATCATATTGCGCTGACAACAGTCGAACATTTCGTGATCTATAAAGGCAGAGACGCCTGCGATATCATCATGAAAAAGATCAAAGCCCGCAGTGAGCCGTATGCCGGGATCGAGCCGGTGAGTATCTATCATGTGGAGTATGAGCCACAGATCGTGATGCGGGGAACAACCGGATATCCAAATCTGAAAAAAAGAAAAATTAGTACAAAAAAGTAAATTATTAGTAATAAAAATCAACAGTAAAAGGCAAAACCAAAGTTAGCAGTAGTTTTTTTATTAATAATGTGATATTATTAGTACGGCAAAATTACTAATAATTTTTGGGCCTATTGACCTGTTTCCAGGGAGTCTATATAATCGAATTATAACAAATCGACGAAGATTTTAAGGAGGGACAGGCAATGAAATTTTTTATTGACACAGCAAATGTAGAGGATATTAAAAAAGCAAATGACATGGGTGTGATCTGTGGAGTTACAACAAATCCATCCCTGATCGCCAAAGAAGGACGTGTATTTGAAGAAGTAATCGCAGAGATTGCATCGATTGTAGACGGACCAATCAGCGGAGAAGTCAAAGCGACAACAGTAGACGCAGAAGGCATGATCAAAGAAGGACGTGAGATTGCAAAGATTCATCCGAACATGGTAGTGAAGATTCCAATGACAGTGGAAGGCCTGAAAGCTTGTAAAGTCCTTTCATCTGAGGGAATCAAGACAAATGTGACTTTGATCTTTTCTGCAAATCAGGCACTTCTGGCAGCAAGAGCGGGTGCAACGTATGTATCACCGTTTTTGGGAAGGCTGGATGATATCTCGGTAAGAGGAACAGATCTGGTTGCAGAGATCGCTCAGATCTTTGAAGTTGCAGGAATTGATACAGAGATCATTGCCGCAAGCGTAAGAAATCCGATCCACATTACAGACTGTGCACTTGCAGGGGCTGATATTGCAACAGTGCCTTACAAGGTAATCGAACAGATGACACATCATCCGTTGACAGACGCCGGAATTGAGAAATTCCAGGCTGATTATAAAGCTGTTTTCGGAGAGTAAAAGCAGGAGGCAATCATGAACAAATTAGAATTGATGAAAACTGCAAATGAAGTCCGCAAAGGGATTGTCACAGCGGTACACAGCGCAAAAGCGGGACATCCGGGCGGATCTTTATCAGCAGCTGACATTTTTACGTATCTCTATTTTGAAGAGATGAATATTGATCCAAAAGAGCCGAAAAAAGCAGACCGTGACAGATTTGTCCTGTCTAAAGGACACACAGCTCCGGGACTGTATTCTGTACTGGCGCAGAGAGGATATTTCCCGGTTGAAGATTTAAAGACACTGCGTCATACAGGATCTTATCTGCAGGGACATCCGGATATGAAGCACATTCCAGGTGTGGATATGTCTTCCGGATCTCTGGGACAGGGAATTTCTGCGGCAGTTGGTATGGCGATTGCAGGAAAACTGGACAACGCAGATTACAGAGTTTATACACTTCTTGGAGACGGAGAGATTCAGGAAGGACAGGTATGGGAAGCAGCGATGCTGGCAGCGCACAAAAAACTGGATAATCTGGTTGTGATCGTAGATAACAACAATCTGCAGATTGACGGTGCGATTGATGAAGTCAACTCCCCATATCCGATTGATAAGAAATTTGAAGCATTCAATTTCCATGTGATCAACATCGACGGAAATGATTTTGATCAGATCGATGCAGCATTCAAAGAGGCAAAGACAGTGAAAGGGTGCCCGACAGCGATCATTGCCAAGACAATCAAAGGAAAAGATGTTTCATTCATGGAAAATCAGGCAGGATGGCACGGAAAAGCGCCGAATGATGAAGAATACGCAGTAGCAATGGCAGATTTGGAGAAAGTAGGTGAAGCATTATGTCAGATGTAAAGAAAATAGCAACAAGAGACAGTTACGGAAATGCTTTAGCCGAACTCGGAACTGCACATGAGAATGTAGTTGTACTGGATGCAGACCTTGCGGCAGCTACAAAGACCGGTGTGTTTAAAAAAGCACATCCGGAGAGATTTATCGACTGTGGTATCGCAGAGAGTAATATGATGGGTGTGGCAGCAGGTCTTGCAGCAGCCGGAAAGGTACCATTTGCAAGCTCTTTCGCAATGTTTGCGGCAGGCCGTGCATTTGAGCAGATCAGAAACTCCATCGGATACCCGAAACTGAACGTGAAGATCGGTGCGACACATGCAGGAATCTCTGTAGGAGAAGACGGTGCGACACACCAGTGTAACGAAGATATCGCTCTGATGCGAACAATTCCGGGAATGGTTGTGATCAACCCTTCTGATGATGTAGAAGCAAGAGCAGCAGTAAAAGCGGCTTACGAGCATGTAGGACCTGTTTATATGCGTTTTGGACGTCTGGCGGTTCCGGTGATCAATGACAGAGAAGATTACAAGTTTGAACTCGGAAAAGGTGTTGTGCTGCGCGAAGGAAAAGATCTGACTATCGTGGCAACAGGACTTCCGGTTTCCAACTGTCTGGAAGCAGCAGAGAAGCTTGCAGCAGACGGAATCGATGCGAAAGTGATCAACATCCATACGATCAAACCTCTGGATGAAGAACTGATCGTGGAAGCTGCAAAAGCAACAGGAAAAGTTGTGACAGTGGAAGAGCACTCCGTAATCGGAGGACTTGGAAGTGCAGTATGTGATGTCCTTTCAGAGAAAGCGCCGACACAGGTACTGAAGATCGGAATCAACGACACATATGGTGAGTCCGGACCAGCCTTGGAGCTGATCGCAAAATACGGACTGGATACAGAAAGTATCTATCAGAAGATCAAAGCGTTTGTATAAAATTCAGAAAAGAGAAATCCCCTGCCGGCAGAAACAAATTGTTCTCCGTCAGGGGATTTTTACTTTGGCACTAGATTGTAGCCAAAGTGGAATGTCCATATAGTGGAGACCAGAAACAGTCTCATCAGTGCATATCCAAACAACAGGCCGGTTAAAAATCTCCGGCGATTGTTGCTTTCGTAGGATGTCAGCATCTGAATGACTCCATCCAGGATCATAGGCAGCATCAAAACTGCGAAAATCCAAGGAGACCAGGAAACCAATGGGAACGTGACCGGGCATAATAGAATGCCGACCAGTTCTCCGGTACACCTGGCACAGATTGGAAACTGTGTCCCCTTCCAGTAAAAGGAACGGTCACTTCTGCAATGACAGCCAAATATAATAGGAAGCCATTTGTAGATCCAGTTTTTCATAAAATCTTAGAATCCCATGCTGGCAATGCCGACTCCGATCACAGCGACCAGAATGTACCACAAAATTCCAATGATGACACTGACCAATGCTCCGATTCCGGCAGCTTTGGCAGTTTTTGGTTTTGTGTCTTTCCATACAAGGAATAAAACAAGACCTACAATCGGGATACAGCAGCCTAACAATCCCCAGAGAAAGCCGCCGTTGTCCGTGACTTGTGGAGTTGTGTTTTGAGAAGCTCCGCAGTTTGGACAGGTTGCGGCATTGTCCTCAATCTGATTGCCACAGTTTTTACAAAAAGCCATAGGAAATCCCCCTCTCTTTAATTGGTTGATAGTTACAGATAGATACTCTGTAAATGGGTGCTTATTGTATATTTATACCATACAAATTTTGTGTAGTCTACAAAAAACAGAAAAATATCCGAAAATATTTTTCGCAGGTCAAGTGCGTGCTATAATAGGGAAAGAAGCTGTCTGTACAGTGAGAATCCGGAGGTGGAAAGACTTGGAATTATGGTATCGAATGATTCGACGTTTGGAAGAAATCTATATAAGGAAGCATAAAGAAGAGTTCCTGTTGAGGAAACAGAAATGGGATGAAGAATTTTATGAATGTATTCAGGATATTGCGAAGCATCCGGTTGTGCTTCGTATGAAATTATATCCGCATCATGGAAATACGAATTGTTATCAGCATTGTCTTCATGTATCTTACTACAATTATGTGTGGTGCCGCTTTTTTCATCTGGATGCAAAATCAGCGGCAAGAGGCGGGATGCTTCATGATCTGTTTCTGTATGACTGGCATACCCATGCAAAAGAGACGGGGCAGCGTTTCCACGGGCTTACACATCCGAAGACAGCCTTAAACCATGCATGTCGTTTATTTTCTCTGAATGATATAGAGAAAGATGTGATCCGGGCACATATGTGGCCAGTCACATTTTTTAGCATTCCTCACACAAAAGAGGGATGGATCATCACACTGACAGACAAATATTGCGGAGCATTTGAAAGTATGAAAAGAAAATAGAAAAATTTTGGGCAAAAATTTTGTCGAACTTATGTGACATTAACTGATAAAATCGGCCTTTTTCGTGTGCTATTCTCTAAAAGAACCCGGGGGAGCGGACAGGCTTCCGGCAAAAAATCAATTGAATCAAGGAGGATATACAGCATGGAAAGACAGATCCCAAAAAATGTTCGTCAGATTGGAAACGTGAGTGACAGCCCGAAAATTTATGTGGAGGACTATGTAGATACTTTTTTCCTACAGCTTTGTGACAAGGCGAAGGACGGACCGATCGGTGCATTTCTCGTAGGAGATATGCAAAAGAGCGAGGATGAGGAATATGTATACATATATGGTGCGATTCAGATGCACGACTTGAAGCTGGTCGGCAATGAATACGTGATTGATGATGAAACATGGAAAAATGCATATGAGGACTGTAAACAGTATTTTGAAGACGGAGAAATGTTGGGCTGGTTTGTCGCACAGCCCGGAGTAGAACTGGATGCAAAGAGCAACATAGTGAAACTTCATAAAAAATCGTTCCCGAAGCAGAATACTGTTTTTGTTATGAAGGATTCCGCAGAGAAGGAAGAATCTTATTTTGTGCATAAACTGAATGATCTGATGGAGATTGGAGGTCGTTATACATATTATGAGAAAAATCCATGTATGCAGAACTATATGATCGCTGCTCGAAGAAAGAATGGGGTGTCTCCCTCGGAAACTGTTGAGGATCGAGCTGCTCAGGACTTTCGGAACATGGTCCGCAGTCGAGGAAGCCGGACGCATCAGAAAAAAAACAACCGTCTGATGTATGTGGCAAGTTCTATACTGATACTGGTGGCAGTTATTATGGGAGTTACGACACTCAATAATTTCGGGAAAATGAAAGCTGTCCAGAAAGTGATGAGTAAGGCGTCGTCAGCGGTCTTACAGGAAAATAATACAGAGGAAGTGCAGCCGGTGAGCGGTGAAGTGACAGAGACATCCAATGAGGGAGACGTGGAAAAACAGGAGGAAACACCACCATCAGAAAAGGATGCATCAGATCCGGAAATAAAACAGGAAGAAGAAAAAACAGATGATATTGTTCAGGAACAGGAGAGCACAGAAGGAGAAGGTGATTCCTCAGAGGGAGTGTACGTAGTGGAGCAGGGAGATACACTGGCGATCATCAGTAAAAAGGCCTACGGAGATGTTTCGCATGTAGATTCTATCTGTCGGATGAACGGAATTACGGATGGAAATTTGATTTATGTAGGTCAGAAATTGCTATTACCATAAAATAATGCTATAATCGGAAAATAAAACAAAATGATAAGGGGTCGGATATGAAGCAAAAGAAAAATCCGCGGTTTCGATTTTCTGGATCCATAGATATGGAGATCATCCGGAGGCAGGTTAAAAGGCACAGAAGAAGCGTGCTGGGACAGTGGACGATCCGGATCGTCGTGGCAGCCATGATCGTGACAGGAACCTATCTTGTGATTGAAAATCAGACGTATACGTCCGTTGCAACAGCGGACTCACATAAGAAAGATACAGAAGACAGCAACCAGTATATCGCATTTTCAGACGGTGTGATCCGATACAGCAGAGATGGCGTTGTGTTTCTGAATAAAAAGAATAAGGAAAAATGGATTCAGCCCTGTCAGATTCAGAATCCGATAGTGGACGTTAATGAGGATGTGTTTGCAATAGCAGATGTGGGCGGTAATACGATCATGATCTTTCAGAAGAGTGGATTAAAGGGGGAGATTGAGACTACGCTTCCGATTGAAAAGATTTCTGTTTCAAATCAGGGGATTGTAAGCGCGATCCTGAAAAACGAATCTACGCCCCAGATCATTTCCTATGATGCAGTGGGAAATATTCTCGTAGAGCATCAGGTGAATCTAAACAGTACCGGATATCCAATCTCACTGGATATGTCGGCGGATGGGGAGAACCTGATGGTATCGTATCTTTCCACAAAAAACGGAACATTGAAGTCTATGGTTGCTTTTTATAATTTTGGAAAAGAAGGTCAGGAAAAAACGGACAACCTGATTTATACAGAAGATTTTGATCAGACAGTCGTTCCGGATGTGTTTTATATGGACGCCTCCACATCCGTTGCGGTTGGTGATAAATCATTTGTGATCTATGAAGGTACGAAGTCCGTGAAAAAGAAAACCGAAGTGAAGCTGAATCAGGAGATACGCAGTGAATTTCACTCGGAAAGGTATATCGGGTTTATTCTTACGAATAAAGATAAATCAGGATATGAAGTGCAGCTTTATGATAAAACGGGAAAACAGATAATAAACCGGGAAATAACAGGAGAATATAGTCATGTAAAGATAGCAGGAGATGAGATCATCATGTTCGACAGAACAAAGGGATGTATCATCAGTGATACGGGAATACAGCGATTTAAGGGAGACTGGGGAATAGAAGCACAGGAAGTGATTCCGGCTGCCGGAATTCACAGATACCTGATCGCCGGTGAAGATGAACTGCGGCTTGTTTACCTGACAAATTAGGAGAAAATATGGATAATTGGTTATTGATTATTGTAGGAGTGATATTTTTGATCAGTATCGTGGCAGGCTATGTCAGAGGACTGCTCAAAATCGGAATTTCGTTGCTGGCTACGGTTCTGTCGATCGTGCTGGTTATGTTTCTGGCGCCTTATGTCAGTGATGCGCTTATTAAATGGACACCTGCGGATGAGATGATTGAAGAAAAATGTATGGAGATGTTCATGCCTCAGATTTCTGCAGATACATTGAAAAATGCAGATTTAAGCGGTACTTCACTTGGAGAATTGAATCAGGATCAGCTGGCGGATATCAACAATCTGGACTGGAATCAGTTGGGGATCAACATTCAGGATATTTTGAATATCATTGGAGAGATTCCAAAAGAAGTGCAGATTCAGGAGATTGAAAATGCAGCGTTGCCGGAGTTTTTGAAAAACCGGCTGCTGGAAAACAATAACAGCACAATTTATCAGGAACTGGGAGTTAAGTCATTTCCTGAGTATGTGGCATCGTATATTGCGAGGATGATCCTCAAGGTTGTGGCGTTTCTCGTTACATTTATCCTTGTGTGGATTCTTGTCAGGGCGCTGATGGCTGCAGTAGATCTGATCGGCGAGCTTCCGATTCTGGGATTTTTCAATCACCTGGGCGGAGCGGTTGTCGGAGCAGCGGCGGCACTGGTGATTGTCTGGCTCTTGTTTTTGATCATAACATTATTGTATAATAATGCGATTGGACAGTCTTGCTTTGAGATGATTGAAAAAAGCAGTATTCTGACATTTTTGTATGATAACAATATATTGATTACGAAGCTGTTGTCATTTTAAGAGGGATTTTCGATCTTGAAAAGTCGGTTTTGAAGATAAAATATATATTTTACAAAAAATTGAAAAAATCTATTGACAGGTACTGTGCGATATGGTATATTTTAATAGCTGTCGGTGATAACTGAACAGCTTGAACGGGGGATTAGCTCAGTTGGGAGAGCGCCTGCCTTGCAAGCAGGAGGTCACGAGTTCGAATCTCGTATTCTCCATTTACTCAGTGATAAGAGCTGAGACAATTTTATAGTATTCCTCGATAGCTCAGTGGTAGAGCATTCGGCTGTTAACCGAAGGGTCGTTGGTTCGAACCCAACTCGGGGAGTTCACAAAGCCCGTAAATTCAACGTTTACGGGTTTTATTTTATTTTGAAACATGCCCCTTGGGGGCAAAAAAGGCTGTCTGCTTAAGAAAGCAGGCATTTGATTGTTAACCGAAAAATGAACCGGAATTGCGTTGCTGGATGGGTTCCGGTATGTTGTCCGATGGTAAATTTTAAGTTTTACTGTCGGGCTTTTTTTGTGCCTTTTTTAGAAAGGGGAACGCAGTATGGAATTGAATGAATTGGAAAAACGGCAGCTCTTTCAGGTCGAGGGAGACTGTCAGACAAAAGTGCTCAATGAACTTTATCTTACTGCCCGGTATACGACGGATCCTAAGTAGCGTGAAGCGGCTCAAAGCCTGGCAGATAAGCTGCGGAGTATGTCGGCGGATGAATGTATGGATCTAGTGAAAGATATTCAGAGCAATTACAAGCTGCCTTATCCTCTCCGCACAGTTGGGGAAATGATTGCGGAAGCAAGACGGCAGTCCCGGGCGGATAAACTGAAAGGACATGACATTATGGCTCTAGAGAGATTTGCAGAGGATACAAAGCACATGATCGTCTTTGATGTATTATCTTCTGACTCTACAATTGGAGATAAAGGAGACCGGATGCGTTTATTCCTGACAGATGAGGGATATAAGAAAGCCCTGAAGAATCAGGAGAACAGGCATATTAAGATCAGAAATCATGCAAAAGTATCAGCGGGGCATCTGCATTATGAGCATAGAGACCGCGATTTGTAAATAGGACAACAGAAAGGAGGAGCGCAGTATGGCTGTATTCCGAGTGGAAAAGATAAAAGATTTTACGATTATGAGCAACCATCATCTTCGCAATCCAAAGCTGTCTTTAAAAGCGAAAGGGCTTTTATCGCTGATGCTGTCGCTCCCGGAGGATTGGGATTATACCACGAAAGGGCTGGCGCAGATCTGTAAGGAGGGAGTTGATTCTATTGGTACTGTATGGATATCTGACGAGACGGCGCCTCCGGTGTGAAAATGGTCAGTTGGGAGATGATGTTAGAATATCAGATGGCTGAAGAAAAATAAGCCGGATATCGTGATTGTGAGAGAGGAATTGCAGATGGAGACAGAGCAGCAGGATCTGAAATATATGAGAGAACTGTGGGAGAACACAGTGATGTAAAACCCGGTTTAATGAATATCAGAGATTGGAGAGAAAACTATTATGATCAGAAAAGGATTTAAAATGAAACTGTATCCAGGAATGGAAGCAGAATATGAAAAACGCCATAATGAACTGTGGCCGGAGATGCAGGACATGATCCACGAGTACGGCGGTAGAAACTATACGATCTTCCTTGACAGGGAGACGCTGATCCTTTACGGATATATCGAAATTGAAGATGTCGGAAAATGGGATGAGAGTGAGGAGACGACGATTAACCGTAAATGGTGGGATTTCATGGCGGATATCATGGAGACAAATCTGGATAACAGCCCGGTGTCCGTGGATCTGCAGGAAGTATTTCATCTGGATTAAGCAGCGGGCAGAAGTTTTAAAATCAGAATAAAGGTGCTGTCGCCATTGATGCCGTCAGCACCTTGAAAAAACAGTTTATTTTTGATTTTGACCTTTCATGATATCGCCTTTTTGTTTGAATGAAATTTCATAGATACCAGAAGTAACTTCCCGGACGTTGCTGTTTCCCCAGATAAAGGAATCTGCATATGTCGGAAGAACTATACGGATCGTATGGGCGCGGGCAGCCTGCATTTCGATGTCAAGCCTGTATTCTGACAGGTTCCAATCAATAGATATTTCCCCGTCAGGATAACAGAAATGCTGAACTTTACCGGCGTTTATTCTTTTGGGAAGTGCCGGGAGGATTTTCAGCAAATCCTTGGAAGCATAGAGTATCATTTCCTGTATCGCGTCTACGTATCCGAGCGCGGCATCCAATTGAACCGGGGCAGAGTCGATGTCGAGTGTGATACTCATGCCTCTCCAGTCATTGTGAAGTGTAAAAAAGTTGGGAAGCAGGCACGATTTTGCCATGTTATCCAGACACTGTGCTGCAGTTTCCCCCTCGTCAAAACGAGCGTATATTATAGCCATATGAGCCATGGACCATCCGGTCTGGGCATCTATTTTTCGAAGCGCGACAGCTTTTTTGTATTTTTTAATTTCCTGAGGTTGATCAACAGTGTTGACCTCGTTGCCCGGAAATACCGGATAAATATGTGACAGATGACGATGGTCATAACGGTCTTCAAACTGTTCGTCCTGCCATTCTCTGACAGCCCCGAGTTCATTGGTTTTGTAAGGCGGGATTGACCGGAGGATTTTTTCCCATCCTGCCCTGCGTTCATGAAAACAGCCGTATTTTTCGCTGATGTGGATCAGATTCGTGAAAAATTCTTTTATGATCGCAAGGTCAATTGTGGAATTGATTGTCGTCGGCATTGGGTGTGCGATCAGTTCTGAAAGGGGCGGCATAAAGTTCTGCGGTGTATTTTCCGGGGAAACACTGGGATAGACTTTAATGCTACCATCCTGTTTGTATTGAATAAAATCTTCGTAAAAAGCAGCCACTTCTTCAAGATATGGTAATATCTCGGTTTTTATATAATCTTCGTCTTCCGGGCGGTAACATACATAAGTGCTGTAATGCTGCGCTATCCATCCGGCGGCTCCGATCCAATTGATAATAACAGGAACAACCTGAGTGGGTTCGGATACTCCCGGCGTTGTTCCGGCGGTCATATAGATTCCGCGACAGCCAAACAGTTTCTGTGCGTTTTCACGGAATGTTTCCATTTTGGAATTATAGTACCGGAATAATGAGCGGTGGAAATCTGCAAGATTCCCGACGAAACTGTGCCAGTAGATCATCTGAGTATTTTCATTTGCCATATTGTGCGCCCAGATAGGCTGGTAATTTCCATTCCAGATTCCGTAGAGTGCAAATGGAGCATCATTTTCCGATGTACCGCTGATGAAAAGATACCTGCCGAATTTCCACATCTTTTCCATTAGTTCGGGTGACTGCTCGGAAGTAAACGCCTGATGGAGCAAAGATTCATTGCTTTTTTCATTATATCCGTCCAGTTCCAGTTCGGCACTGTGGTATAGTTTTGCATGTAACGGAATATGCGATGCAAGCATGTCGTCATAGCTTTTGCTGTGTGACAAAATCCAATCTTTCGCTTTTGGCAAACCTCTTTTAGAGGTTTCTTTAATAAACGGACGTATCATAACAGTAATTTCATTAGCGCTTTCTACAAAAATCCGTCCAAACTGAGCTTTTTGAGTCCCGTTGGAGATGATATGTATTGCCATTCCAAAATAGCGGTCATCAAGATTGGAAGATTCATATAAGATCCAGTCATCCGTTACCTCGATATGTTTTTGGACCGCGATTTTCTGATAACTTTCCGGAATTTCAAGCCCGGGAACTGTATGGATATCTGCCATGAAATTTGCGCAGATTACAGGGCTGGAGGCCTGGATCCGATATAGGATCATATCATCAGCTCTGGAGACAAAACCATCGCACCGATAACGGACGTCCTGATCCTGCCACTGGCAGGATGCTTCACCGGTATCCATCTGGAGTACCCTCAGATAATCGTGAAATGTCCCATGAGGAATAATTTGTATTTTCAGATCGCCGACAGGAAGAGGAGATTCCAGTTTTGAATTATAACCTTGTCGTTTTAATTCATTAACAAGCTCCCAGCTGGCTTCTTTAAACATTCCCTGATCCATTTTGCTGCGCATCCGTTCGAGCGCATGGTGAACATCCGGAAGCCTGTTCGCTTCTCCGCCATACCATAGACCGCCATCTGTGACCATGAGTGTCTGTTCTTTTGTCCCGCCGTAAAAACTGGCTCCGGTATGCCCGTTCCCACTGACTAAAGCTTCTCTCCATGTTTCTCTCCACCATGAAGACGGATACTGCATATAGATACTGTCACGTGTGAGTATAATTGGTTTCCACATTTTTTCCTCCTTTGCTCTTGTGTGTGATGGATAACCGGGAGCAATATTCCGGTTTACACAAGAATCATATTATCTATAGTATAAATATACTATGTCGGATTTTTCAGAGAAAATCATGACAAACTATATAAAAACATGTCGCTTTTTTACAGGAAAGGGACAGAATGCTCTCTAATAGTTATGTCTGGCGTCTGCGATACTCCTGCGGGGACAGTTTATAATATTTCCGAAAGGAGGATGAAAAATATTCTACAGATGAAAATCCGAGCTTTTCTGAAATGGAAGTGATGCTTTCCTGTGATGAGGAAAGAAGCTGGAGTGCAGCTGCCATTTTACTTTCACGTTTTTTCTGGCTGAAAGTTTTCCCGTAATGTTCCCTTAGAAAACGTTGGGTTTGACGTGGAGAAAGACCGATGCGGTTGGCAAGGCTTTCAAGCGAAAGTGTGGCATATTCGTAAATAAAGTATTGTTCTATAAGAAGAGAACGTCTTTCCGACAGAGTGATTTGCGCGGATAGAGTGGGAAAATTGACGTTTTGTTTGTAATTGCGCAGAAGAGCAATAATAAACTGGCATAATAAAGCTCTGACTTGATCGAGGTATCCCAATTCTTGAGCTGTTAATTCATGGAAAATTTGATTGAGTACAGGCAGTACGTTTTGATTATCCTGTCCGTACCAGAAAACCTGATTCAGAAAGAAATGTGCCAGAGGACTCTTTTTAGAATCCGGTATATTTTTCGTATCTAGAGACAAGTATATACAATATTCGGTCAGGGGATCCTCTTTGTCAGGGGTCTGTGAATGTATGACATGTGGGCCGGTGACATAGAGAGTATTAGGCAAAACGGAATAAAACGAATTGTCAATAACGGCGCTCCCTTTGCCGGAAGAAATATAATGAATTTCATAATTCCCATGTCCGTGGCTGTGCTCCGGCATGCTTTCTTCTAAAATTCCGCGACTGATGCTTTCAACCCGGAACAGTGCGTGATTAAAGCGAAAAGTTACCTCAATAGAAAAAGTTTCTACGCCCATGTCATTTCTCCAATCTTCTGTTATTTTATTCTAAGTCTAACAAAAAAGATGTCCATGGTCAATAACTATCATGTCGTAAAATTATAGAAAAAATATGACAGATTACTCCCCGAAATGTCGCATTATTATCTTACATGAGAAAGGCGGATGAATATATACTGATTATACAAAACAAACAAAAAACAAGCGCTTGTTGATTGTTTGATGCACAAAATGGAGAGATGAAAGGTAAGAAAGGATGACTGAGATGAGAAAAAAAGCAGCGAGGAGTGCGGCGGTTGTTCTGGCAGCGGCAATGGTGGTTGGTACATTGGCCGGATGCGGAGCCAAAGATCAGGGGAGTGAAGCAACATCTAACCGTACAGAAGATGGAACCGGTTTTAAAGACTATTCGGAAGGGTTCCCAGAAGAAGTTACGATTCAGATTCCGGTATATGACAGGGCATATGAAGGTTGGGATCCTACGGATAATTATTATACAAATTGGGTGCAGACAGAATTTGGTGATAAATACAACATCAATGTAGAATATGTGGCAATCGGACGTACGACGGAAGTGCAGGATTATATGCAAATGATCGCAGCGCAGACAGCGCCTGATATAATCATGAGCTATGACATGCCGCAGGCGGTTAATTACTATAATGAAGATGCAATGCAGCCACTTGATCTGGAGGAAATTGAGTATTATGCGCCTACTTATTATGCAAATATGAAGGATACAGTAGCGCAATACGGTTCGTTGGATGGAGAGAATATGTTCTTCTTCGCAGAAAGGAATCCTGTTTATTATAGTGAAATCACACTGATTCGTCAGGACTGGCTGGATGAAGTGGGAATGGATATGCCAACAAATGAGGCAGAACTTGAAGAAGTAGGACGTGCATGGAAAGAAGCAGGCTTGGGTACGATGGGGAACTCTTTGATCACACAGAGTTTTACATATGAATATCCATATTTTGATGACAGTATTTCAGAGGAAGAATATGGAAAATATCTTGACCTGACAGTAGCTCCTCTTACCTGGGAGCCATCCGAAAAATATTTGAAAAATCTGAACGAAGAATATAATGAAGGAATTGTAGATCAGGAATTTTATCTGAACGCGCAGGATACGGACTGGAAAGCAGATTTTGTATCCGGACGCTGCGGTACATATAAATTCCGAATCGGAAATACAACGGATGTGTTTGATTCTCTTCTGGCGAACAATCCGGATGCTGAAGTTTCAACCCTAGATCCAGGAGCACTAAGTCCGGAAGGAAAAGGATATTATTATGCATATCCGCCTTACGGTATGGTGATGGGAATCAGCGCGACAACGCCGGCAGAAGAAAGGGCAGCGGTGTGGATGTATCTGGAGTGGCTGAGCCAGCCGGAAAATCTCTTTAAAATGCAGAATGGGGTGGAAGGTGACAACTACACGCTGGATGAAGATGGAATTGCAGTTCCGATTGCTGGATTCGAAGGGGAATCAAAACTCTCTCAAAATAATAATAAAGATTATTGGTGTCTTGTTGTAGAAGATGTAACATACGGAGATGCGGAGAAAGATTACAAAGCAAACTTACGTTTACTGGCACCGACAGGATATGAGTACCTGATCGAGCAGGCTTACAATTATTATCAGGAAGATGCAGAGTATGGAATCGTTACTCCGGTATTTACAAAAGTGATCGAGTCGATCAGTGAGTATTCCAGTGATCTGAATGCGATGTGGCAGGAATTCTATGTGGATCTTGCAACTTGCGATCCGTCAGAATTTGACGCTAAATATGAAGAATATTGTCAGGAATATCTGGAAGGAGGATATCAGGATATTCTGGATGAAAAACAGGAAGCAATGGAGGAGGGCAGCTATATCATTGCTGAATAGTCTATATAAAAGAGGGATGATGCAGAGCCGCACCATCCCATTTTAAAAACATAAAGAGAGGATCAGGCTTATGAATATTAAAATGAAAAACAGGCTTTATTTTAAGAGAACATGGATGCTGTATTTAATGATGGTGCTTCCGATGCTTTTTATTATTGTTTTTAAGTATTGCGCATATCCGGGACTTGCGATTGCTTTTCAGGATTATAAGGTTGCCCGGGGGATTACGGGTAGTGAATGGGTCGGGCTGGAGATCTTTAAAAAGATTTTTACGCACAGGGATTTTCTACCGTCTGTCAGGAATACCCTGCTTTTAAACCTACTTGATCTGATATTCAGTTTCCCAATGCCGATCATATTGGCGCTCGTGTTAAATGAAATTCGGTGTAAGTGGTTTAAGAAAGTGACCCAGACGCTTCTGTATCTGCCGCATTTCTTATCATGGGTCATCATTGGAGGACTTGGGTATCAGCTTTTTTCCATGAGTACAGGTGTAGTGAATATCCTGATAGAAAATGCCGGAGGAAGCCCCATTCCGTTCCTTCAGGACGATGTCTGGTGGGTAATTACTTATGTATTGATCGGCGTATGGCAGTCTATGGGCTGGGGAACAATTATTTATCTGGCAGCGATTACAGGTGTGAATCCGGAATTGTACGAAGCGGCAAGAGTGGACGGAGCAGGCAGATGGAAACAGTGCTGGCATGTAACTCTTCCCGGGATCCGAAGTGCAATCATCACCCTTCTGATCATGAATCTCGGACGGGTAATGCAGGGATCATTTGAAAGGATTTTTGCATTAATGAATGCAAAAGCAACCGAATTTACAACGACGATCCCTGTACTTGTATACCGTTGGGGTATTGAAGGAGGAAAATTCAGTGAAGCAACTGCTTTGGGACTGTTTCAGTCGGTGATCGGCCTGATCCTTGTGCTGGCAGCGGACTTCGTGGCAAAACGTATGGGTGAAGAAGGTTTGATTTAGGGAGGAAAACTATGACGGCAGTAAAGAGAAGTGTTAAAGGAACAAAGAAAATAGTTGGAAGAACAAAAAAAGATTATGTTATTACTGCATGTTTTTACATAATCCTTGCTTTGGTGGCGGCAATCTGCCTGTTCCCGTTTCTGCATGTATTATCAAAGTCTATCAGCGATGAGGCATATGTGATTGCTAATAAAGTAGTGTTGTTCCCAAAGGGGTTCAGTCTTGATGCATATAAAAAAGTATTTGCAGATTCATCGATCATGCGTTCTCTGTATGTGTCGGTAGTTGTGACGGTTGCTTTCACCGCGATCGGGATGTTCCTGACGGTCTGCGCATCTTATGCACTGACACGAAAAGAACTTAAAGGAAGAAGAGTTATGACTTTCCTGATCATGGTAAGTATGTATTTTACAGCAGGGACAATCCCGGATTACCTGCTTATGAATAACCTTCATATGCTTGATACATGGTGGTGCCTGATCCTGCCGCTGTGTTTTTCGCCATATAACTTCCTTATAATGAAGAATAATTTCAGCTCTACAATTCCAAACAGCCTGATTGAGGCTGCTGTAATGGACGGAGCAGGGCATTTTACAATTCTTGCCCGTATTGTGCTTCCGCTGACGAAACCGATCATAGCGACGATTACGTTGTTCTATGCAGTTGGACGTTGGAACACCTATTCAGATGCATTGTATTATATTAAACAGCGTGTAGATTTGCGCCCGCTGCAGTTAAAATTGTACTATCTTGTAGTTTCAGCTCAGGAATCTTTTCAGGCAGAGGGCGGTGTGACAGGCGTATTGACAAATCCGGAAGTGTTGAAAGCGGCCTGCGTAATATTTGCAACAATACCGATTATTATTGCGTACCCGTTTGTACAAAAATATTTTGTACAGGGCACAATGGTTGGAGCGGTAAAAGAGTAACAGCGCTTTTATAGGAGATGAGGGATGAAAACAAGAGGACATAAATTAGGAAGAGGCGTGGGAGCGCTGGCAATGACGCTTTTGACAGCGTTTACCTGCGTGTGCTCCGTTTCTGCGGTTGGAGCGGAGAAGTCTGCAGGATCTCGGTTTTCAGCAGAGAGTAAGGATAAAGAACATATCATTTATGAGGAAAATTTTGATCCTGACGATTACAAAGAACAGGCGGGACAGCCCGGTATATTGCCAAGGGATTGGAAATATGCCGGAAGTATGCCGGGCACTTCAGAAATTTATATAAATGATGAAAGCGATGAATGTTATTACGGTATTGCGAGAGGTGAGGAAGAAAAAGATAGTTCATATGTCGGCATTGTATATGCGGATTATTATGCGTTGCCGGATGAGTATACAGTATCCTTTGAAATGAAATATGGCGGTGGGGATATTGAAGTGCTGGCATATGAAAACCGGCTGAATGGTGGGAATCTTGCTGTAAGGAGCACTTTTTCGGACGGAGCATTTTCTGTCGTGGGGGCAGATACAGAGTCATGTAATCTGACGGAGAACGACCGGTTTTGTCTGTCCTACAAAATCGACTGTGATGCGAAAATCTATCGGGTTGAAATAACGGATAGAGAAGGGGGAATATTATATACTACAGAGGATATTCCGTTTTATAATCAGGACGCAAAGACTGCTGGAAGTCTGGCGTTGAAACTGGGGGCGGACAGTAGTATAGATATATTTGCCGTAAAAGTGTCGACTTCAGATGCAGGAGATGAAACACCGCTGCCGGATGAAGATGAGACTGAGGGGCAAGATACTTTCTATGCTGAAACATTTGAAAGTTACAGCAATGAGATGGGCAGGACTGATTTTGTTCCTGAAGGATGGGAGACGGCAGGGAATATGCCCGGAACAGCGGCTGTGCGTTCTTATGGAGAAAGCGGAACAGAAGAAAACGGATATTATTATGAATTATCAAGGACTCAGGAAGAAAACGGAAGTTCTTACGTGGGAATGAAGTTGACCAGTATCACATTGCCGGATGAATATACTGTATCAGTGGATGTCAATTATGCCAACACCGGAGACATTGAATTCTTTATGAGAGACTCGTCTTTTAACAGCGGAAAAGTAGCAGTTCGCGCAGGAATTACCCAAGGCGATAATGGCGGTACGTTCTATGCTTATTCGGGTGGAGATAAGAAGATCATAATGAGTAATGTAGCGGAAAACGGCTGGTTTAAACTGTCTTTTTATGTAGATAATTTCACAGGTACATATTATGTAACGATCAGGGATATTGACGGGAATACGATCGCCGGTTCAGAAGAAATGAATTATTATGATGCGAAGCCGGGAAGAGCAGCGGCTTTTGCAGTAACAACTGCGGCAGGAGCATCTGTCTCATTAGATAACGTAGTGGTGACAGGAAAAGATGAGCCATATGTGATAAGACCGGTTGAGAAAACAGTGCCGACAGACAGTAAAGTGAGTGTAACATATGATCCGGAAACAGAGGCTTATATTATGCAGAATGAATATGTGAAACTCTCAGTTGGCGAAGCAGAAGGAACAGTAGATGAAATGATCCGTTATATGAAAGATAATGGAGATTATGAAGATGGCGGATATAATGTTCTGGGACCATTTACAGGTTATTATCTTCTTAATTATACTGTAGACGGTGAAAGAAAACAGTGTGGATTTCATGCAACGGATTCGGAAATTGTAAAGCAGGAAGAAAATTACTGCGAGATAGTTCTTACGATGGATGATATAGAATATTCATCTGTGGCAGTTGAACTACATTTTGTTTTAACGGATGATGCAGAAGGATTTTATATGTATGCATACCACAGAAGAGCCGTGGGAGCACAGGGGGAGGTTGGAATCGAACAGTCCAGATATTCTTTGCGCATGGATTCCAGAATGTATCAGTACAGTGCGGTGGCAAATGAACCACTGTCGAGATATCCTGAGGCGGATGAGTACTGCAAAAGGCTGATGGATGCGACAGATCTTTTAAATGACGGCTCTACGTATACAAAATATCAGAATAGTTCATATCAGTTTGAATCGATAACACAGGGGTCTTATGGCGACGTGTTCGGTCTTTCCTTGATTACTCCGCAGAGAGACTGGGCAGGCGGCGGATATTCCAAACAGGATATCGATGTTCATGATGTATATAATGGTTCAAGGATACTAAACTGGCATCTGTCAACTTCCCACGGAGGAACCGGACTTGGAATATTAAATGATGATTGGCAAAAAATGTATGGGCCGGTTCTGTGGTATTCCAATTACGGCTGTGACGGACCAGAAGCGTTGAGACAGGACGCGCAGAAAAAAGCACAGGAAGAGATAGGCAGGAGCCCTTATGAATGGGTGGAAGATGAGGCTTATTCAGCGGAACGCGGGAGCGTATGTGGAAAGATTTCTGCCCGGAATGGAGAAGTTGTTTATACTGACACAGATGTTTCGCCCTCAGACACTTACGGATGGGCTGTATTGTCAGATATTCGAAGCGAAAGCTGGAAGAAAGATAATACGTACTATGAATATTATGCTCCGGTCAGAGAGGACGGAACTTTTGAAATAAGTAAAATACGTCCGGGCAGTTACCGGCTGAATATATCGCTTGACGGGATTATGGGAGAGTATGAATATGATGATATCGTAACAGTAGATGCAGGAGGAAAAGTAAACGTAGGAAGTATACAATGGGATAATGAAGTGTATGGCGACACGTTATGGACAATCGGAATACCAGATCAGACCGGTGAAGAATTCGCATATGCAGATTCCTATCGGCACTGGGGAATACATTTGGTGTATGACCAGTTGTTTCCGGAAGGAGTTAATTTCTATATCGGTGAAAGTAAAGAAAGCGAAGACTGGTTTTTTGTTCAGACAGCGTCCCCAATGGCTGGCGATATTTCTCATTATGACGGTGGATGGTATTATGACAGTGAAACCGGTCTGGCAAAGTATGATTTTGACAAGGCAGGAGAACCGCTGACGGAGGAAAGTTCAGAATGGAAAGGAAATGACAAGAATTTTTATAATATTTTTTTTGATTCTGCCGGATATGAAGACGGGACGGCAACTCTGTTGATTGCGAAAAACGGAGCAAGAGATGTCAGATTGTGCGTTTCGGTCAATGGTACAGACGTTACGGGAAAGGATGGGATCGAGGTATCAGGCGGCGGAGCTTATCCGCGATGCATGATTATAGATCAGCCGGAACTGCTAAAAGTTACTTTTGATGCGAAACTGCTTAAAAACGGGCAAAATCAGATCAATCTCTCTTTAAACGGTTCAACTGGAGATCTTGGCGCTTATGCCAATATGATTTATGACGCAATACGTTTAGATGTTGACGGAACATCATCAGTAAAAACTGGAGTGTCAATAGGGGGTGAAACAGAAAAAAATGACGAGAGTAGAGATGATGAAGAAAACGATACATTCAAAGCGGCAAAAACAGGCGATAATATCTCAGTGTATGGTGTGCTTGCGTTAATGTGCATGGCAGTTGTTTGTGGAGGAACAGTCTATACAATGAGGATATTGAGAAAGAAATAATGATGATGTAATCAATAAATATGCGAAGCAAAAGAAAAAGGATATAATATATTATTCAGACTTTTAAAACGGCTGACAACAGGTGGGCACCCTGCTATAATCATAGTATGTGTGAAGTATAACGATTTTAAGCAGAAATCTGTATGCAGATAAGGAGACTGGATAATGAGAAAGATTAATTATGATCGAGAAGAAATTGAACAGACGATTGATCGGATTGTAGAACGGACACAGCGCATGGATCTGATGTGGGATTGGCCATGCGGTGTGGCGTATTACGGGATAGCGGAGGCTTATACGGCAACAGGAAAAAAGTTATATATTGATTTCTTGAAAGATCGAATAGATGAGTTGATCAATGTAGGACTTCCTGTATGGACAGTCAATACATGCGCAATGGGACACAGTCTGCTGTCGCTCTGGCAGGAAACAGGGGATGAGAAGTATTTGGAAATCATTCATTCTAAGATTGATTATCTCAGGAATGAGGCACCTCGTTTTAGCAATCATGTGCTGCAGCATACCGTTTCATCAAATAGCGATTTCCCAGAACAGTGTTGGGCAGACACGCTGTTTATGGCTGCATTTTTCATGCTTCGTTATGGGATAATGGCAAAAGACAACGATGTAATAGAAGATGCCTTGAACCAATACTACTGGCATATTCAATATCTTCAGGATGAAAAAACCGGTTTGTGGTATCACGGGTATGATAATATAAGAAAAGATCATATGTCAGGGGTTTACTGGGGAAGAGCAAACTGTTGGGCAGCATATACAATGAGTATTGTGAAACATATCTTGCCGGAATGTTATCTCTATCCCCAATATCAGGAAATTGTGGGAAGCCTTACGGAACAACTTTGCGCTTTGAAAATATTTCAGACAGACGATGGTTTGTGGAGAACGATTTTGGATGATCAAGAATCGTATGAGGAATTATCAGCATCAGCCGGGATTGCAGCGGCAATGATATTGAATGAAAATCCGCTTTATAATAAATATGTTGAGAAATCAATAAGCGGCATACTTGCACATGTTGCTCCAGATGGAAAAGTGATGGATGTTTCCGGAGGGACTGCCATAATGAAAGACCGTGAAGGGTATCGTACGATATCAAAAAAATGGACATGGGGCTGGGGACAGGGAATGGCTCTTGCATTTTTTGCTGCCGTCCTGATGTCAGATAAACGGCGGGATATCTGAAAATTATCCGAGGGTTGTTCCGCTGTATGAAATGAAGCGTAGGAGATAAGATTAAAATAAAAAAGGTAAAAAAAGAGCTGATTGCACAGAAGCTGGATCTGGTGATTCAAAAGCTTATAAACCTCGATAATCCAGAAAATGAAGATAAATTGAAAGAAGGTGGAGAAGCGGTTGGCTTTTTTCAACGGGACTTTGGAATTACAGAATGGGACTGGCCGCAGGGAGTCGGACTTTATGGTCTTTTCAGAGTCATGAAATATTGTAAAAGCGATACGTACAGAGATTTCCTGTATGATTGGTTCCGGAGAGATATTACGGAAGGGCTTCCCTCACGTAATATTAATACGACAACGCCGCTCCTTACACTTGTCGAATTAAATGAGGAATATAATGATAAAGAATTTGAAACCCTTTGCCTTGACTGGGCGGATTGGCTTATGAACTGCATCCCGCGCACGAAAGTCAGCAATCAAATAGTTAAGTTGACGGCAAAAGAATTTGATATCCTTGCGCTCCTGATCATGCATCCGAAACGTGTCTTTACCTATGAAATGATCATGGATCTGGTCTGGCATGAAGATTATACATTTTATTCCCGTAAGGCTGTTAACAACCATGTGAGTAATTTGCGGAAAAAATTAAAGATTGCCCCCCAATATACCCGATTATATAAAAAGTGTCTATGGCGTCGGTTATAAATTCGAGGTGTGAAGAAGCGTGGCAATATCAGTCCGCGCTTCTTTTGTAAAATACAGCAGAGTTTCAGTGTACTTTGGAAGAAAATGGACACTTTGGGAAAAAGAATAGAATATTTCCACGTATGCTCTCCCCATACAGAAGGAGGTTGACGATAAAACGTCCATAGGTTCTCCTTCGCGGAGGGGGAACAGAGTGGATGGAGAGAGTGATGCATTTTCCGGCAGGAACCTTGAAAACCGAAAAGAGATCAGGCAACGCAATTCCGTACAAATGAAGGGTCGTTGGTTCGAACCCAACTCGGGGAGTTGTTAAGTTCCATAGATGGTAATGTCTATGGAATTTTTTGTGGAAAGAATAGAAAAATGAGGACGACGATGGCGTTGTCCTCATTTTTTCTTTCCTATCATCAGATAGGGTTCAAACATAATATAGTAATCCTGATACTTGGTACAGACTCCATATTTTGAGCGATAATCGGCAATGGCATCGCGAAGCTGCTCTTCTGTTACATCCAGAAATTCAGCAGTTTCGTGATATTCCCGGCATCCGTGCTGATAGGCATCGATCAAACCACGCAGACCGATCAGCCGTTCGTAGGTCCACATTCGTGCCTGGCGTTCCTGCTTTGCGTTGGAAACATCAGAAAGATGGCTTGCTGAAAAATCCGACATTTGATCCATCTCATGGAGATGGAGGATGGTATACCTTACGTATGTCAGATGGAAAGTGGGGAACGATTACACATGCAGACGGATATGTGGGCACAAAAAGTGCGAAGCTGACAAAAACAGAACTAACATCAGAAGAAGGAATCTGTCAGGATGTGCATCTGTCAGCTGGAACAAAATCTCCATTTGATGCAGGGGATTAATATTACAGGAGAAGAAGGAGACATTTTTAACCTGAGCTGCTGGGTCAAGGGCTTTGGAATTCCAGAGAAACATTTTTCTTTATCCGCAGCGGTGATTTATACGGATGATTCTGTGAAATGGCATCATTTCCAGTGTAATCCAAATATCAAAGGATGGCAGTTTGTCAGCAACACCTTCAGCACAGATGATCAGAATGAAGGGGCAAAGAAAAGCTACAAAGCGATTCATATTTATCTGATGTATCACAATCAGGTGAATCAGGTCTTGTTTAAAGGAGTTCAGCTTGTCAGAGATGATGGGGAAAGCTATCAGTATGATGATGACGGGAATCTGATCCATGCAGTGAGTGCAGCGGAAAAAGAGAGTTTTTCATACGACAAAAAAGGAAGTCTGACCAAGATGGGAAGTATTGACGGAACAGGGTTTGAATATCGATACGATACGAAAAATCATCTGACTCAGGCTGCCAATTCTGAAGGAGTCCGTTATCGATTTACATACAATGACAAAGGACAGCCGATCCGGATGACGGCAGATGGCGGAAAGCATCTTGGTGCAGTCATACCGGGCAGAGTGTATTATATCCGGGAAAAAGTTTCTGGAAATTATCTGGATGTGAAAGGCGGGGAAGCAAATAATGCAGTAACAGCTCAGCTTTATACATTTTAATGGAAGTGCTGCGCAGAAATGGAAGCTGATCGATGGAAAAGACGGATATATGCAGTTTGAGCCTCTTTGTGGCTCTGGATACCGCCTGGATCTTAATAACAAATCTGAAGCAGAGGGAGAAAAAATTCAGATTTATGGAAATAACAATACCGATGCACAGAAATGGAAGCTGCATCCAAACGCAGATGGAAGTTTCCAGATCACCAGCAAGGCAACGAAAGATAAGAAAGCATTGACAAACGGACCAAAGAGTACCACAAGCGGACAGCCGGTGCAGAGTTATACACGAAAAGAAGAAAACGAACATCAGGACTGGTATTTTGAACCGGCAGATGAGGGAACTGTTTCAGCAGTTCCGAAAGCGGGAGGGATTTATCATATCCGGGTACGTCATTCGGGACAATACATTGATGTGAAGAATGCTTCGACAGCAGCAGGAACACAGGCAGTGCAGTTCAACTACAATGGCGGGATGAACCAGCAGTATCGTTTGCTGCCATATGACGGCACGTATTATCAGTTAGAGCCGGTTCACGCACCGGGAAAAGTGCTGGCAAAATCAGGAACCAACGACAGAGGCTTTTCTATTCTTTCTTTGGAGACGGCTATGTCGGGAGCTGCAAATCAGCTGTTCCGATTCGAAGAGGTGTCACCGGGAAATGGATATACGTATCAGAAAGATCGAGTTGGACATGAGGTGGAATTCCTTTACGGGGATGTAGAGAAACAGCAGAAACCAGGACTTGGATATGGAATCAAGATCAATGGCGCCCAGAAGATTGCCTATGAGTATGATGCCCTTGGGCGTGTGATCCGTACCCACAATCACTTCTCTGATACGAATACATCGACTCAGGAGTATACATACGTCTCAGGCAAAGAGGCAGGAGTGACTACAAACCTGGTTGCATCTGTCCGGGAAGGAAACCGTGCAGAATCCTACACCTATGACGCCTGCGGAAATGTGGAAACCATGGTGGAGCGAAGCGCCGATGGCAGCGAAAGAAAAATCCGCTACTACTATGATGCACTGAATCAGCTGGTACGAGAAGACAATCAGAAGCAGAATCAGACCATCTGTTACACCTATGATGTGGGTGGAAATATGGTCAGAAGAGACGAGTACCGTTATACCGAAAATCCGGTGATCACAGAAGCTCCGCGGAAGTCCGATACATTTGAGTATCAGACCGGAGGCTGGAGAGATCAGCTTCGTTTCTACAACGGACAGGCAATTACCTACGATGCCATGGGAAATCCGATCCAGTATCGGGGAATGCAGATGGAATGGGAACAAGGACATCAGCTGAAGCACATCACAGGCGTTGGACTGGATATGTACTGTAGGTACAATGACAGCGGAAAGAGAATCCGAAAGACGGTCAATGGAGTTACGACAGACTTCTATCTGGATGGTTCGGCCATTCTGATGCAGACGTCCAGTGACGGCAGCAGGATCGATTTCTTCTATGATGACAAGGGCAATGTGTTTGCCATGAAGTATCAGAATGAAATGTATTTCTACCGCAAAAATCTTTTTGGGGATATTCTGGGAATTCTTGACAGTCACGGAACGGAACTTGTAAAATATGAATATAATTCCTGGGGAAAACTGCTGAATCTGACGGATTACAGTTCGAATGGACTGGGCAGAAGGAATCCATTCCGTTTCAAGGGATACTACTATGACGAAGAACTGGGAATGTACTATCTGAATAGTCGGTATTACGATCCGGAGGTTGGAAGGTTTATTAGTCCTGATACGACAGATATTTTAGAAGTACAGGATGATTTATATGATAAAAACTTATATGCTTATTGTGACAATAACCCAGTGATGAGGATAGATTCAAGTGGTGCAGTATGGCATTTGGCAGTTGGAGCAGTAGTGGGTGTTGCTACACAGTTTGTTGCAGATGTAGGCATTGGTTTAGCGACAGGAAGTTCATTCGGAGAAGTGATCAGCTCATTATCTCTAGTGGATTATGCAGCCGCAGCAATAGGAGGGGCTATAGCTGCATCTGGAATAGGATTTGCTGGCGCTGTAGTGGCTAATGCAACATTAGGTGGAACAACTTATCTGGCAAATTGTAGCTATAAAGGGGTAAAATCGAATAAAAAAGATTTTATTGCATCTACAGTGATAGGCGGAGTTGCAGGAGCTATAGGTGGTTCTGGAGCGAATGGAAAAAATATGCGAGGAGTATATAGTCGCTCTAAACAGGTGATTAACGCAACCAAATCGGTGAGGAAGCAGGCAATGTATAAAGCGAAAGTAACTGGAATTAAACAGAACATTACAAAAAGTACAGGAAAAACTGTCTTGGCAGGTATTGTGTCTAATGTCAGCAACTTTTTCAGAAGATGGTTTACAAAAAGTGATGCGTAGGAGAAAAATATGAGTAAGAAATATGATTTTTGGGCGAATAAAAAGACTATTCCAAATTTAAAATTGTATACAATATTAACGGGAGTGTGGTTTGGTACTCTAGGCATAAATTTTTTAATTGTATTTTTTTATTGGAAATATGTACTAAATTATGAGTTTGCAAATTTGGTTTTGATTCTAAGCATCATAATGTTTTTGCTTGTACCTATTGCTATAACGGATCCCAAAAAAGAAAGTAGGGATTTGTTGGCTACCGTGTCTTATGGGATATTACATACAGTATGTACATTAGCAAGTATAATAATTAGTCGGTGTTGGTATTTGGTTGGTATTTATATTTTAGAATTGTTCGTGGTATTAATTATTTTACTTAAAAGTATCCGAAGAAAAAAGTAAAAGGTTTCAGGAACTCCTGACAAGTGTTTTTTGATGCCTGTAGCTATCCCAATACGATGCTTGCTGGTATTGTGCAGAAATACCGGCAAGCAAAAAGTACTTAAAAATGCTTAAAAAATTGAAAATGAGGGTTTCATTTTGGCCTCTAACTGAGGAAACAAGTGAAGAGGAAAGTCGCGTCCCTTCCACGTGTTTTTCTCACTTATAGGAGAGTGTATATGACAAAACAAGAATTTAAAGAATTCTGCCATGAGGAGTTTACAAAAAGAGGCTTTAAAAAGCGAAGAAATATGTGGTATTTACAGGGAAAAGGTCTTTTGTGTGGGATGTATCTGCAAAAATCAATGGCGGAGGCATTTTATGTAGAGTATGATTTTTTCTTCGGAGATTTTTCAAATGTGAAAAAGTATCCGACAACATATGACTCCGATGTATATAGGAGAATAGGTGTTTTGACTAAAGAGGACAAAATGTTGACTGGGTTGATAGACTATGAACTATATACACCCGATGAACTCAGGCCATATTTTGATAAAGCATTTGAAGAGCATATTATGCCAGCGATACATTATGGAAAGTCCTACATTTTGAAAGAAGCAGACTATTATTATCATCTTTTTGCAGATGATGAATGGGAGGAATTTTTAGAAAAATTAAAAGAAGATTAGGCAAAACACACAAAATGGGTAATGGGTGAGAAGATTGTATTTGATGAAAGTCAATAAAGAGTAAAACAACAAGAAACTGTCGATATACAGAGGACAATGCCACTTCCGATATATATCGACGAGAGGGGGATTTATGAAACCATTTAAGTGGATGTTTGAAGAACAAAATGCAACAGAGATAGAGTATAAGGGTAAGCAAGTAAGTGCACTTTATCGATACGATAAAAAGGGGAAGTATCGACTAAAATTTACTTTTGTAAGTACTAATTCGCAACATGAACAGTCAATTATTTTACATTTGGATGGATTTAAGGGGAAAATATTCTGGAATGGAAAACGTTTGAAAAAGGAAAGGAGGAGATTTCCACAGATTATTTTTGAAGAAACCTGGGCTCCGAAAGAATTTGAATTAGAAATCATTTTGGAAGAAGGAGATATTGGGATTAGCAACGGGTGTTTGAGGCCGACAACAGAAACGATTGCTTGTTTTGTGGATGGTTTTGCCATGATCAAAGAAGAATTGGGCGAGGATAAGTTTCGGTTTTACTGCAACGATATTGATTGGGATGATGACTTTGACGATTTGATTTTTGATCTTGAAATCGAAAAGGTGCAATATGAGGATTAAGCATTATTATTGTTTAAAAAATAAGTTTGGTTTATTGAGATTTTTGAATCGATATGAAATCCCTTATCAGACAGAAGATTCTTTTGAAGTACTAGGGACATCTGTTCAAGTAAGTGATAAGGAGTGTCTATTTGAGTTGTATGAAGATCAGAAAGTGTATGAAAAATTTAAGCAACAGTTTCCATTTGTTTCAAGACTGGATTCGATTACAACCTGTGAATATTCCCAAGGAGAAATTGAAGAGGCGCAATGGTTGTTTGTTCGGAACAAAAGCGTGAAAGTGCAGTGGGAATATGATGAGTATGCATTTCAACGCTCTTGCGGTTATAAAAGACTATTTCAGAAAGAAATGGAATACCGACATGAGGAGCAGATTGGATATTTATCCGTTACGAAACCTGTAAGGTGGGGGACAAGACAATTTTTCAGTGGGCCGAATGCAGCAGATGACCTTTTGTTTTGTTCGGACAAGACCAGAAAGATTTTAGGAAGTGTCTGGAAAGGTTTGGAATTCTGGCCAGTTAAGAAATATGCTTCCCAAGGGCAGATAAAAGATTTATATCAATTATATTTTGCGGAAACATTGCCGATGGAAGCAATTACAAACAAGCCGATCATATCTTGTCCCAAATGTGGAAAAGCAATGATAAGAGTTCCAAATCCGGTACAGAAGTTGGTGCTGGACAAAAATTATTTGAAAGATCAAACCCATGTCTATAAAACAGGGGATGTGTTGACAGAGCAAAAAAGAGGGTATCATACATCTTCTTTCAATATTGTTTCACAAGAATTTTACCAGTATTGCGAAAAGTATGGTATGAATCGGAGCATGGTGTATGAACCGGTGAAGATGTTGTAAAAAGTTGAACATACAGGGGAATGAGAAAATATGAAGAATAAAAATCCATATTGGTTTGCAGTTTTGTTAAATTTAGTGACGTGTATCGCAGTGATATGGTGGTCGATATGGGATATGTCTTTTGGATTATCTATTTTGTATATAGCGGAGAAGCATACGGAGGCTATGTTAGATATAGGAATCTCATCGTTGGGGCTTATGTGGGGAGGCTGGAAAGGAATAAAAGTTGTACTATTTATAATCGATTTGTATACAGGACCAGAAAAAGATAGGATGCGTATACGAGAAATGAAAAAAATAGGATTATGGCGTGAAGAAACAACTAGAGATGTTACCAAATATAGTGAATGTAACTGGGTGTATGGGAAAATTATTTTGAAGCCGATACGAAATGCCAAAGCAATGAAATTTCAAATTGTGGCCTCAGGGAAAGAACTGGCAAAATTTGCTGACCAAAAAATCGTGACATTTTACTATTTCAGACGTTCCAGAATTATTGAAAGAATTGCATTTGATGAGAAACCGGAGGAAAAGAAATGACGGGGGATAGAATGGGAGAAGATCCATGTATGATTTTATAGGAATCTATCAGGAAATGATATGCATTGGAGTGCTTGGAGTTGTGGGAATTACCACGCTAGTACAAAGTAAATTCTGGAATAAAAACAAGAGAAACATAGGTGATATGCTATTAGGAATAGCGGTTGTGATTGCCTGCCTGTACACAGTTATACAAGATACACGGGCAATTCAGAATGAGAATATTTGTATCTATGAAGGGAAAGCCTGGGAATCCTGGCATCGAGGATATACTTTTATGGGAGCGGAAGGAGATAAGAGAAAGTTGGAGATATGGGGACCAGCCTGGAATAAACTATGTGAAGAACAGATAGAGAAAGGAAAGCGGTATCGGGTTTATTATGAAGAGGAAACAGAAATTATTGTAAAAATACAAGAGATAAAATAAAGAGTAAAACAGTAAGAAACTGTCGATATACAGAGGAAACTGCTACTTCCGATGTATATCGGCAAGAGGGGGATTTATGAAATTTAGGCATACATATATTGGTTTTGTATTGAAAGATTTTATGTTTTTTATGGGATTAGGTTGGGCGAGTCAAAGGATTTTTTTCAATGTAATAAATGATGACTCAACAGCAGATGCTATCGCAGGTGTGATAGTTGGGATAGTTATCTTCTGCATGACAATCTACTACTTTTTTCGTTTCCTCTTTTTTATAATCGATTTATGTGAAGGAATTCAACAGAAACGATTAAGGTATAAAGACACAGTTAATATGGCAAATTTTAAAGCTATTCTCTGGAGTGACAGAAGTGAGTTTATCATGAAAGAACATAAAAATGATAAGTGGTTATGTGGAGCTGTCATGTTACAGGAAGGGAGAAAAGGTGCGGAGAAAAAATTGTATTTGATGAAAGAAAATAAAAAGGGATAGATATTATGGATCACATTTGGACGATAGAAAACTGGGAACAGAACATTGATTTTATGGAAGAGGGTCATCGGACGGGATTCAGACTTCGGTTTGACAGTGGGATAGATCCGGAGGTACGAAGGGCATGTAAAGAGTTTGCGGCATTTTTGAGAAAAGAATATTTCTTTCCCCTCAGAGTTGTTGCCTACATAAAAAATAAAAAGAAAATACGGGCAATGGACGGGGATCTGGTATATGGGACATTCTGGAGTATGGAAGATGATTATACAGTGGAACCGTATATCCGGGTTGCGGCAGGAGACTATTTAGATTTATGTGACAAATGGGGAAAGGACAGTGCATTGACGGCAATCTTGCTTACAATAGGGCATGAACTGACACATTATTTTCAGTGGATCAACGCATTGGAATTAACCCCGATCGGGATGGAGCGTCAGGCAACAAAATATGCAAGATATGTGTTAGACGATTATGCAGAAACAAGGGAGCATCCTTGAGTGCGGATCGAATGAAAAAAGGAAAAGAAAAATGAGTGGCAGAGTAGAACATTCTTTGAAAAGAATGCCGTCTATTCTGCTTTTTTAATTGAAGGTGGTGAAGGATATGAAGCAAATGGTGACGAGCTTGTTTGGAATGTTTGGGAGTGCAGTTGCACTTTTATTTGGCGGATGGGATATCGCACTGCAGACATTGGTTCTTTTTATGGGAATCGACTGGATCACAGGCGGGATTCTTCTGCCGGTGATTTTTAAGAAAAGTCCGAAGTCAGAAAATGGCAGACTGGAGAGTCGTGCGGGCTGGAAAGGGCTGTGCCGAAAAGGAATGACATTATTGTTTGTTCTGATCGCAGTCCGTTTGGACCTTTTGATGGGGACAAATTATCTGCGGGATGCCGTGTGCATTGCGTTTATTGCAAATGAAGCATTGTCTATTCTGGAAAATGCCGGGCTTATGGGGATGCCCATTCCAGAAGTACTCAGACAGGCAATTGATATTTTAAATGGAAAAGCAGAGAAATATACAGAAAGCAGGGGAGAACGATGAAGAAAGAGGAATTTATTCAGAAAATCGCAGGATATGTAAAGAAATATGCGGCTGCATATGAAATCAAAGTATGCAGTCCCATCATTGCACAGGCAATTTTGGAGTCCGGCTGGGGAGAATCTAAACTGGCAAAAGTCTATCATAATTATTTTGGGTTGAAATGTGGAACAAAATGGCAGGGAAAGTCTGTCAATCTGGCAACCTGGGAGGAATATGAGGCCGGAACGGCGATGGTGATTTCCGATTATTTCCGGGTATTTGACAATATGGAAGAGGGGGTGAAAGGATATTTTGAACTGCTTCAGCTTCCACGTTATCAAAATCTGAAGGGAATCACAGAACCCGGACGATATCTGGAAACCATTTGGGCAGATGGGTATGCGACCAGTTCCGTCTATGTGCAGAAAAATATGGAACTGATCGAGCAGTATCAGTTAATGAAGTATGATGAAAATGCATCGGGAAGAAGCGCTCAGGATGTATTGAACGTGATGCGTTCGTGGATTGGCTACAGTGAAGCAAACGGGAAGTTCCGGCAGATTATTGATCTGTATAATTCCTACTTGCCGCTGGCAAGGGGATATGCTGTGCAGTATACCGATGAGTGGTGTGATACCGCAGTTTCTGCAGCAGCGATCCAAGCGGGATGTGTGGACTTGATCGGAACAGAATGTGGATGTGAAAAGCATATTGAGATTTTCAAAGAAAAGGGGATCTGGATCGAAGATGGAACCATAGTGCCACTACCCGGAGATATTATTTTGTATAACTGGGACTGTCAGGCACAGCCAAATGACGGGTATTCTGATCACATTGGATACGTGGAGTCTGTTTCAGGACAAATGATCACAGTGATGGAAGGAAATTATAATGAGGCAGTGGCGAGAAGGCAAATTCCGGTGGGCTGGGGTCAGATCCGCGGCTATGCAAGACCGAAGTATACAGAAGGTGTGACAGGGCGGCCCTCCAAAAGTATTGAGGAAGTTGCCGGGGAAGTGATACAAGGAAAATATGCAAACGGTGAAGAACGAAGAAAGAAGCTGTGTGATATGGGATACGATCCGGATGCTGTTCAAAGGGAAGTAAACAGGCAGTTGAGTCAAAATGAGGCTCCGGCGGAATATTATGTTGTGCAGGAAAATGATACTTTATCAGAGGTTGCAAAGCGTTTTGCAACAACTTATCTGGAACTGGCAGCATGGAATGGAATTGCAGATCCGAACATGATCTACGTTGGACAGAAAATCAGGATTCGATGAAGAAATATTGGCAGAAATGATTGAAAAATTACCGTAAAAATTTGATGTGAAAACGTAATATGTAAAAAATAGACAAAATAAATGAGCGAAATCTATTGTGATAGTAAAGAAAGTACAATTTCTGGTAAATATATTCCATATTAAAGGAGGGAACAGTATAGTACTCTAGAATTCAAGCGGGAAAATCCCAGACATGTAAGGAACCAGAAAAAAATAAAGCATTTTCTGGTTTTACTTTCATGTGGAAGAAAAGGAGGAAAATGAGGATGAAAACCAGAAAAGAAGGGAGCAAAGCCAGATTACTCGGACTGTCATGCATGGCGCTTGTGCTGACGGCATTTGGGGTAACAGGAGTCCGTGCAGATGCGGCAGATGCAAAAAAAGCACCGCCACTGGTCAATCTGGCAGAGGAAAAGGATGTCAAAGTCACAGTCGGGGAAAATATGAATCTGAAAGATGAGAATTTATTAACCGATGGTGACAAATATTATCTGCAGCATGATGCTACGGGAAATAAAGAGGGAAGCAACTGGGAGAATTATCAGGAGCAAGGAACAGAAGTCACCAGCACCGCAGAAGGGGAAAAAGGTGTGTGGGTGCAGGTGGATTTGGGCGCATCCTATCCGTTGGAAGTCATCAACCTGAAACGACAGGTATATGATGGACAGGCGACAATCGGAAATGGAAATCCGGGAAATCAGGGAAAACGTCTGAAAGGAACCAAGATTTCTTATAAAAATACTGCCATTTTGATTGGAAACGAAGAGGATTTATCGGACGGTCAGATCGTTTATTATGAAGGAAATCCGACACTTCCGGATGGGGTGAAACAGCCGGAGAATGTTTCAAAGCCATACGAAGAAGCGATGGGTGGACAGTGGTTCTATATGGATTATGCAAACAAGAATGGACTTGGGGCCACAGAGCTTGGAACAACAAAAGAGGCACGTTATATCAGAGTGTATACAGAGAATCCAAAAGGTGCCGCAGTAAAATTCATGGAACTGGGTATTTATGGATATGAAAATGAGCAGGATGTACAGTCACAGGATGGTCCAAGACGTGTGATCGATAACGAACACCCGATGATGATCGCAACAGCGTATTCCAACGATGTCTATGAGATAGGACAGGAAGAAGGGCCAGAATTACAGGGATCTAACACAGTAGACGGAAGATGGAATGCGATTCCGGATGATCTGAAAGAGAATAACGTTTTGCTGTTACATACAAACAACCTCAGACAGTTTGCTCCGGATCATATCGGACAGGCTTATCTGCAGGCATTCCATGAACATGGGCTGCAGATTGCCTATGAACAGGGAGCGCCGATTATGCTTCTTGGATTGACAGCAGCTGCAACTCCGGAAAATGGAGGAACACAGTACAATATTACAGCGGATATGGATTATGGCTGGCTGGATCTGATGTACCGTATGTATCCGAATATGCAGGGTGTGTTCAATACAGAGAACTTCTGGGCAGGTATTAAGCCACCATGTGAAGGTAGTGCCAAGATGCTAGAGATCGCTGACCGATTCGGTGGATTCTTTGTATGGTCAGATCAGGATCATGGTGATACTGTCACGAATATCGTTAATAATGCCAATATGAAAAAGGCACTGGAAAAACATGGCGATGCATTCTATTTGATCTATAAAAACACAAGTTCAAGTCAACGTGATGATTTGAAAACAAGTAGTTTCTTCCAGGGAAGCTGGCTGGCAGGATATACCGGCGGATGGGGAATGCTTTCCGATACATGGGCATGGGATAAACAGTTCTCAAAACTCTGGCAAGGAGCCGGAAGTTATAATAACTGGCAGAGACTTTGCGGAGAACCGGAAGCATTGCTTGGAATGCAAATGATGAGCACCTATCTGGGCGGTGGTGTGATCTACACGTTTGAGTTCCCGGAAATCGTATATGGAACAAGCAACACGAACAGTCCGGCAAATACCCATGTCCTGACAGAACTGTTCCGTTACATTGTCAATCATCCGGCACCTTCCAAAAAGGAAATTATGGAAGAGACCAAAGCAGTGCTCTATGGAAATGTAAGTTCTGATTTTTACAGTGGTTTATCAGGAACACCGACAGGATTCCAGATTTATGAAACAGGACGTTATGGCATTATTCCTGTTATTCCGGCATGGGGAACCAGAGCGGAAGTAACAAAAAAACTGATTCAGGAAGCAGACAAACTGGGCGTAACCCCTCCGAATGTACTGGATGTCAAAGACAAGAATCTGTCCGGACAGGCAAAACAGAAGTATTTCAAAGATCTGTATCCGATCGAATATGTAGGAAATGCATTTGCTGACAAATGGGACGGCACATGGTATCTCTACAACAATAAAGTTAATACAAATGAAAAGCAGCATGCAATTTTACCTCTGGAAGGGGAAGAAGAAAGCGCACGTCTGAAAGTAGAGATGGAGCCTCACGAATTTATGATCATGAATGAATCCGGAGACGGAACAGCGATGGATATCACGCTGAATAACTACAGGGTAAATAAAGATGAGATTATTTTTGATAATAAATTCGGCTTGAAGTGGACAGGTGATTTTTCGCCGGGACAAGTTACAATCGATGGAAAGTTATCTGTATATGAATATATGAATAAGTACAATGTGGTAAACGCACCGGAAGGAAAATTGTCTCCGGAAGATAATGAACTGCGTACCACTACATTTGAACTGACAAAACTGGCGAAAAAACCAGAAGTGAAGGTTGTAAAGGGACAGCAGCCGGACACAGACGGACAGCCGCAGTACACAGAACCAAAAGTAGAATTTAACGAAGAAACAGGAAAAGCAGTTATCACGATCCAGACAAATGGATGGGTTGATCTTTCTATCACAGGCCTGGAGTTTGTATATGATGAAGACGCACAGAAAATAGAAGATGAGCCGATCAAATCTGAGAGAACCAATCTGGCAAGAGGAAAAAATGTGAGCTTTTCAAGTTCTGTAAGTGCAAATGATAGAAAAACAATGGCTGTAGACGGACAGAAAAATAATCCAGATGGATATTCTGATCCGGGCGGAAATACAGGAGGTGCACACTGGCTGCAGGTAGATCTTGGTGGGTTACATCATGTAGAGGAAGTGAATTTGTATCGGTATTGGAGTGACAGCCGAAAATATCATGATACCGTTGTACTTCTGTCACCGGACAGTTCCTTTGATCCGGCTAAAACATTGGTCCTGTGGAACGGAAATCGGGATGCGGACAGAGAGTGGCCGGCAGCTCTGAACGGTGAGACAGGAAAGACACATAAGCTTCCACGAGGAAATCAAGAAGAATATGTAGAAACTCAAAACGGAAAAACTATGAAAGTGTATGAAAAAGGTGTATCTTGGTTGGATCCAAATACAAAAACACCATTGCCGAAAGAAGGAGAACGTTTTGATGCAGGATACATCCGTGTATATATGAACGGAAGTACAGCAGGAAATACAAACCACGTTGTAGAACTGGAAGTAATGGGCGAAACAGGGGATGTGGTGATCAAAGATGAAGAAGCACCAACTGTGCCGGGCAATCTGAGAGTCGTATCTCCGAAGGCATCGGAAGCAGAAATTCGTTTCCTTCCGTCAGTAGATAATACAGGAGTCGAAAAATACAAAGTAAGCTGGAGTAAAGGCGGAGAACAGGTTGGTTCCCGTGAAGTTACACAGACTGCGCTGATCTTAGATCCGTTGGAGGCTGGCAGCGAGTATACTGTTCAGGTAAAAGCTGTGGACAGATATGGCAATGAATCTGAAGCGGCAGAAGTATCCTTTACGGCAATGGATATTCAGGTAAGCGCAGATGTTGTTTCCGGACAATATGATTCTGCACAGCAGGTGACATTGACAGCAGGTGAAGGAGCAGAGATTTATTATACTCTGGACGGCAGTCAGCCATTTGAGAAAAATAAAGAAGTTTCTGAGTCCGCTAAAAAATATGAAGGACCGATTACAGTCGAGAAAAATACAATTCTGCGGGCAGCAGCAAGAAAAGATGGGGTAGAGTATGGAACAGGTTCCTGGTATTACCTGATCGGAACACAGAGCCAGGACAACTGGGAAACACCGAAAGCTCCAAACGACGTGAGAATTGACAGCAAATCTTCGTCTTCTGCAAATATCAGCTGGGCTGCGGAAGAACCGGGATGTACATACCGTGTGTATGCAAATGGTAAGATGGTATGGGAAGGAAAAGAAATGAATCAGACGATTCAGGAGCTGACCCCGCTTACTACATATCAGGTTTATGTAACTGCAGTAAATGAGAGAGGAATTGAGTCTCTCCGTTCAGAAACAGTAGAATTCGTCACTATGGCACAGTAGATAGTAGGAGGGAAAAAGATGAAAATAAAGAAATTAACTGCGTACCTGCTGATGTCCGGAATGATTTTAGGAACGATGAGCAGCGATCTGTATACGATCAAAGCGCAGGCTGTAGAAACAATAGAAGAAACAGAGGATAAGACACCGGAAAATGAGACACCTCAGGTATCGGAAACTCCTGAACAGCCGGAGACAGAACCAGAGAATGAAGAGGTGCCGGAAGCAGCACCGGCGGGAGAAATTGAACTTTCTGCAGAACAGTTTCCGGATCAGGTGATACTGACATTTGCAGGAACCTGCGACAAAGATGGAAATGGAAGCCTGTCGGAAGCAGAGTGCATGGAAGTGGAAGAACTGGCAATGCCGAATGCAGGAATTACCGATTTAAAAGGTGTGGAGAATTTCCGGAATTTGCAGCGTGTGGATGTCAGCCAAAATGCGATTGGGGATTTTGCACCGGTAAAAGATCTGTCATCTCTGCAGATTTTGAAAGTAAACGGAAATCCGGCTTCCGTGCTGGATGTGACAGGATGCAGCAGTCTGAAAAAGCTGTATGCTCAAAACAGTACATTTTCAGAGCTTCATGTGACAGGACTTGGAAGTCTGGAAGAAGTACGGATTGAAAATAATCATCTTACAGATCTGGATCTGACAGGCCTGACTTCACTGCGTGCATTAAGCTGTTATGGAAATCAGCTGCATACACTGGATGCAAGACCGGCAGCGGTTCTTGAAGTGCTTCAGGCAGACAGTAATGGAATGGAAAGCCTTCTCGTAGAAGGACTTGGAAATTTAAAAACACTCCATTGTCAGAATAACAACCTGCAGCAGATTTCACTTTCAGGTCTGGGAGCACTGGAGGAATTTAACGCAGCAAATAACAGTCTGACAGAACTGATCGTGGATGAAGCAACTGCATTAAAAACGGTTCTTGCAGGAAATAATCAGTTATCCGGAGAGTTCCGTTTCGGAACAGCAAAACAGGTCAGTGTGGAAAACAACCAGATCACAAATCTGATCGGGGCAGAAGAAAATATTGCATACTTAAATTTTAACAACAACCAGCTTACCAGTCTTAAGATGGACAGTGCTGCGCCGGAACGTGTTTATGGAAACGGAAATAACCTGTCACTGCTGCAGTTTGGAGATGTTTCAAACCTGAAAACATTGTATTGTGCAGAGAATCATCTGGCATGGACAGAGTCAGGAAAGGCTCTGGATTTACAGTTATCTCCGCAGACGATCGAGTTAAAACGGAAATATGACGGTGAAAAGTACTGGACAGATTTAAATGAGGTACTGACACCTCAACAGCTGCAGAGAACGGAAGTTCTGATGGGAGAAAACAGTCAGATTGCTTCATTTGACAAAGAGAGCGGAAAAGTATTCTATACAGGACCGGCTTCTGCACTGGAATATTATTTCACAGCAGGTGATGTCGGAGAAGACGAAGGAAATGCACGGATGCTGGTGCAGGCAAAACTGATAGAAGAAACAGTGACACCTCCACAAGAGGAAAAATTCCATGTAACGATCAAAACCAATGACAACAGCATGGGAACCGTAACCATTGATTCAGCAGACGGAAGCTACAAAAAAGGAGAAAAAGCAGAAGTTATCGCAGTGGCAAACGAAGGATTCCGTTTTGTAAACTGGACCGATGCAGAAGGAAACGTGATCAGTGAGTCCAATCCATATGTATTTGAGGTGACAAAGGATCTGGATCTGACTGCAAACTTTGAAAAGATAGAGGATTCCTACCTGATCTATGTAGAGTCACCGGATCCGCAGATGGGAACGGTCACAATGGATCCTGCAAATGAAGGAAACATCTACAAAGAGGGAACAGAGATTACGGTGAAAGCAGAGCCGAAGGCCGGATATGAATTTGCCCAGTGGCTGGAAGTGACGAAAGCAGACGGAGAAGAAGTACTTACACCGGTAGAAGGCGCTCAGGCAGAATACAAATTTAATGCAGAGTCAGACCGTGTACTGCGTGCCGAGTTCAGACTGGCTCCGGTTCCGGAAACATACTACCGCGTTGTGGTACAGTCCAATGATGAAAACATGGGAACGGTTTCCATGGATAAAGAGGACGGTGCTTACAAAAAAGGCGTGACAGCATATGTGAAGGCAGAAGCCAAAGAAGGATTTGAATTCGTGGGCTGGAAAGAAAAAGGACAGACCGAATATGTATCGAAAGATGCAGAATATCAGTTCAAGGTGACAAAGAACACCGAACTGACCGGAGAATTCAAAGCAGTGGAAGTACCGCACGTTCCGAGTGCACAGGAAATCTTAAACGACATCCTGGCAAACAATAAGATTCCATCAGAAGTGAAAGCAGGAACAGAAAGACTGGTTCTGCCGGAAGTTCCGGAAGGAAGCAAGATCGAGATCGTGGCAGTAAATCCGGAAGGAATCATCGGACTGGATGGAAAGGTAACAACACCGGAAAACGATACGGATGTGATCGTGACCATTCAAGTAACGGATACAAACGGAGCAACAGCCAAAGCCGATGTGAAGGTTCTGGTCAGAGGAGAAAAAGCGGATCCAGACCCGGCTCCGGATCCGGACGACGATAACAACGGAAATGATAACAACGGCGGAAATGACAACAACAGTGGAAACAATAACAATGGCGGAAACAACAATACAGGAAACAATGGTGGAAGCAGCAACGGCGGAAGTCATAACAATGGAAGTACATCCGGTTCACATCCTCAGAGTGTGCAGACAGGAGACAATGCCAATGTGATCATGTGGGCAGTACTTCTGGTGGCAGCAGTAGCAGCTGTTGGCGCAGTAGTGATTATCAGAAGAAAGAAAAAATAATCAAAACAGAATCGGAAACAAGATATACGGATTCCTCATATATGGGGATTCGTATATCTTACTTTTATATTAAAATTTAAAGAGGTATAAGTTGAGAAAAGGAGCATTATGATTAAAAAAAGAATCAGACAATTCCTTGCAGGTATTTGCACTATACTGGTGTTGCCAATAGGACCGGTATGTGAAGTTTTTGCGAAAGAAGAGAAGCAGGAGAATCCGGTATCGACGGAAGCGATTAATCAATCATTAAAATTATGGTATACGTCACCGGCAAATATTAATACACAGGAAACGCATGGTGGAGAATGGATGCAACAGTCATTACCTTTGGGAAATGGAAATCTGGGTAATCTGATTTTTGGGGGAATTTCGAAAGAGCGGATACATTTTAATGAAAAGACGCTCTGGACAGGAGGTCCTTCTCCGAGTCGTCCGGGGTATCAGTTTGGGAATAAGGCAACAGCATATACGGATGAAGAAATTGAAAATTACAGAAAACTTTTAGATGATAAATCAACAAAAGTATTTAATGATGATCAAAGTCTCGGTGGATATGGTATGGGAGCACAGATCAAATTTCCGGGAGAAAATAATCTGAACAAAGGAAGTTATCAGGATTTTGGAGATATTTGGCTTGATTTTTCTAAAATGGGACTTCAAGACCAGAATGTCAAAAATTATCGGAGAGAGCTGGATCTTCAAACTGGGGTTGCATCAACAGAGTTTTCTTATGAAGATGTGAATTATAAAAGGGAACACTTTGTAAGTAATCCAGATCAGATCATGGTTACAAAGCTTTCAGCATCAGAAAGTGGAAAGCTTGATTTGAGTGTAAAAATGGAGCTTAATAACAATGGATTAGAAGGGAAAACTACATTTGATCCGGAAAATCAAACCTGTACAATTGAAGGAAAAGTTAAAGATAATGATTTAAAATTTTACACAACAATGAAACTTGTCCTCGAAGGGGGAGATCTAGAGGTAGATGAGAAAAATCAGGTCTATCAGATTGAGGATGCAAACCAGGTCATGATTGTAATGGCGGCAGAGACGGATTATAAAAATGATTATCCAACTTACCGTGATAAAGAGAAAAATCTGAAAAAAATGGTAGATGACCGTGTCAATAGCAATGCCAAAAAATCATATCAGAAATTGAAAGAAAAGCATATTGCAGATCATCAGAAATTGTTTGATCGAGTGAGCTTAGATTTAGGTGAACAGCGCACTAACATTCCGACAAATCAGCTTGTAGATGAATATCGAAATGGAACTTACTCTCATTATCTGGAAGTGCTTGCATTCCAATATGGACGCTATCTGACGATTGCGGGGTCCAGAGGAACACTTCCAAGTAATTTAGTTGGTTTATGGACAGTAGGGGATTCTGCCTGGACAGGGGACTATCACTTTAATGTCAATGTGCAGATGAACTACTGGCCGGTTTACACAACAAATCTGGCAGAATGTGGAGTTACCTTTGTTGATTATATGGATAAGCTAAGAGAGCCGGGGCGTTTGACAGCAGAGAGAGTTCATGGAATTGGAGGGGCAGTGGAAAATCATACTGGTTTTACAGTGCATACAGAAAATAATCCATTTGGGATGACAGCACCGACAAATGCACAGGAATATGGATGGAATCCAACAGGAGCAGCGTGGGCAATTCAAAACCTTTGGTGGCATTATGAATTCACTCAAAATGAAGATTACTTAAAAAATACTATCTACCCGATTATGAAGGAAGCTGCACAATTTTGGGATTCTTATCTTTGGACATCAGAGTATCAGAAAATCAATGATGAAAGTTCGCCATATAATGGACAGGATAGATTAGTGGTAGCGCCAAGTTTTTCTGAGGAACAAGGACCAACGGCGATTGGTACAACTTATGATCAGTCACTTGTCTGGGAATTATATAAAGAATGTATTCAGGCAGGTAAAATTGTTGGGGAAGATGAAGCATTATTAAAATCTTGGGAAGAAAATATGCAGAAGTTGGATCCGATTGAGATTAACGAGACAAACGGTATCAAAGAATGGTATGAAGAGACTCGTGTTGGGCAAAAGAATGGTCATAATCGTTCATATGCAAAAGCGGGAAATCTGCCGGAAATTGAAGTGCCAAACAGTGGATGGGATATTGGGCATCCGGGAGAACAAAGGCATTCTTCTCATCTTGTTGGATTGTTCCCGGGGACATTGATCAATAAAGAAAATAAAGAGTATATGGATGCAGCAATTCAATCGCTGACAGAGCGTGGGGAGTATTCAACTGGCTGGTCAAAAGCAAACAAAATCAATCTTTGGGCCAGAACAGAAAATGGAGAAAAAGCATACAAGCTTTTAAACAATCTGATCGGCGGAAATTCTTCAGGGTTGCAGTATAATTTGTTTGATTCTCATGGCTCCGGTGGTGGAGAAACTATGAAGAATGGGAATCCTGTATGGCAGATTGACGGAAACTTTGGGTTGACATCTGGTGTTGCAGAGATGTTGGTACAGTCTCAGTCTGGCTATACGCAGTTTCTTCCGGCAATTCCAAATGCATGGGAAGAAGGAAATATCCAGGGATTGAAAGCACGTGGTAATTTTACCATTGGAGAAAAATGGGCAAACGGAGTAGCCGAGACATTTACAGTACGTTATGATGGTGAAAACGAAAGCAATACATTTACAGGTTCTTATAAAAATATTACATCTGCAAAAGTATATGAAGATGGAAAAGAGATTTCTGTAAAGAAAGATGAAGAAAAAGGACGTATTTCTTTTAAGGCAGTTTCAGGCAGAACATATACCATCGATATGTTAGAAACAAATATGGATGAATTAAAAGAACAGGCAACAGCATTTTTGAAACAGATTCATCCAGATCTTGTTAAAGTAAAAGAAGAATTGGGGGCAGCAATCGAACAGTCTTCAAAAGAACTGGGAAGCGTTCTGACAAAAGCAAAACAGATGGATCGGTTGTATCGCGCTTATCTGGAAGAAGCAGAAAAGGTTTATTATCTTACTGATAAAGAAGGACTGACATATGTACAGATTGATCAAATCTATACTCAATTAAGAATGCTGCGAAGGACTTTGTTGGAAAATACAGGAGATCTTGAGTATTATAAAAATGAAGAGAATCAGCTTTCAGTAATTGTAAATCAACTGAAAAAACAGATGGAAAACAGAGAGGTTATATTTAGTAAAGATTCTGGAATTATTGATTCAGAAAATCTTATACTGACTTTGAGTAAAAGTGAACAGGCATCGGATTATGACATTCGTTATACAATGGATGGAAGTATTCCAAGGAAGAGTTCTTCACTTTATGAGCAGCCACTGCAGTTAAGCAAGGAAGAGGATTCTGTTGTCAGAGCGGCACTGTTTTATAGAGGACAAAGAGTAAGTCCTATATATACGAAGACATATGTGACACAGGCAATTCCAATTCAAGATGTGACGGTATCCCATGAAAGTGTTTGGGGAGAAATCTATACAAAAGAAAAAATGGTTGACCGAAATTCGACAACAAGATGGGCATCTAAGAACGTAGATTCTTCTGAGCCGATGGAAATTACATTGACATTTGAAGAAAAAGAGGTACTTGCTCAGTTGGTGTTTGATTTATTTGTATCAAACAATAATGGAATCGGATCATTTGAAATCCAAGCGCTAACAGATGGAGAATACCAGACAGTGTATGAGGGTGTTAAAATGGGAGATATAGGGGATAAAGTAGGGGATATGGATGGGTCCAGTGCAGGATATCATGCATATTGTCTGGCAAAATTCCCGGAAGTTTTAACCAATTCTTTAAAAATTGTATTGAAAGAAGGATTTGTAGGAGAACCTTCATTGTATGAAGTGACAGCATTGTCGGGAAATGAAAAAACAGATAATGTAGGTGATGCATCAGAGTTAGAACGTATGCTTGAACTGGCTGAGGCAGCAGACAGGACATCGCAGGAATATGAAACTGCTCCACAGGAACTGAAGGGAGCATTTGAAGAAAGTATTTTAGACGGAAAAGAAGTAAGAACTGCCACACAGGATGTCATGGATTCCAGAACTGAATTTCTTTTGAACAGATATAATCGACTTGGATTTGGAGAAACAGATAAAACTGCATTGGAAGCACTCATCGTTAAGGGTGAAGAAGCACTGGGTGGTGAATACACAAATGACTCTCTCTATCAGCTGAAAAAGGTTCTGAGAGAAGCAAAAGAAATGATGGAAGATAAAAATGTAAAACAACCTGCAGTCGATAGAATGGTACAGAAGCTGAAAGATGTATTGAATAATTTGGAACAGGGAGGATTTGAAGAGATACAGATTCCTTCCACAGATTTACAGGGAAGTGAAAAATGGATCCAGGCAGGAAGCTTTAAAGCAACGGAAGATGAGAATGCAGGAGCATTGATCGGTAAGTTTACGGGACATTCCATCCGTGTTGCGACTGTAAAAGGAAATGATCATGGAGTCATAAGGGTAACAATTTTGGATTCATCTGACAGACAGATTTATCAAAAGGAAATTGACACCTATGCGTCAGAACGAGAAGATGGAGCAGAACTGCTGAATGAAGAATTTGAAGAGGGAACTTACACAATTCAGTTTGAGCGTGTTGGAAAAAGTTCACAGGCGCAGGAAAAAAGAGGATGGGTTGAAGTTGGAGCTCTTACAGTCCGTAAGGAAAAGAAAGAATCAGTAGACAGGAGTAAATTGCAAAGAGAAATTCAGATTTGTGAAAAATTAAATTCTGAAGATTATACAAAGGAAAGCTGGGAGAAGCTCCAGGCAGTCCTTGAAAGTGCAACAGTGCTTTTGAAAAAGGCAGATGAAGAGACGTGTACTTCTGAGATGAACGATAAGGCGGTAGAAGTAAAGACAGCGAGAGAAAATCTTCAAAATGTCATGATAGATACATCTGTATTAAAAGAGGTACTTCAGACGGCAAAAGAAATTTCAGAGGAAGGATACACAAAAGAGAGTTTTGAGGCATTGCAGGAAAGTATTCAGGAAGCAGAAAAATTGTTGAGTGGTACTTGTACACAGGAAGCAGTAGATGATATGATAGCTGTTTTGAAACAGCGTATTCAGGGGTTGCGTGCAGATAAGACAGAACTTCAGAAAAAATATGATGAAATTAAAGATGTGACACAAGGACAGGTGACAGATGCATCCTGGAAAGAATTTGCAGAACTTAGAGAGCAGTCAAAGGTTATATTAGATAACGAGAATGCAACACCAGAAGAAGTAGCTGAAATTCTGGAAAAGTTAAATCAGTTTGAATTCGTATATGAAGAGGAGAAATTCCATGTAACGATCAAAACCAATGACAACAGCATGGGAACCGTAACCATTGATTCAGCAGACGGAAGCTACAAAAAAGGAGAAAAAGCAGAAGTTATCGCAGTGGCAAACGAAGGATTCCGTTTTGTAAACTGGACCGATGCAGAAGGAAACGTGATCAGTGAGTCCAACCCGTATGTATTTGAGGTGACAAAGGATCTGGATCTGACTGCAAACTTTGAAAAGATCCCGGCAGAGAAATATACATTCTCTGTTGCAGCAAATGATGAGAAGATGGGAAGCGTTGCAGTAGAGCCGCAGCAGGATACCTACGAGGCAGGAACTGAGATCAAGGTGAGTGCAGTGCCGGCATCCGAGGATTATGAATTCGTAGGCTTCACAAAGAAAGGAACCCAGGAGATTGTCAGCAAGGACAATCCGTACGTATTCCAGATCCAGGAAAATATGGAACTGACTGCAAACTTTAAAGAAGTAGAGCATTCCTACCTGATCTATGTAGAGTCACCGGATCCGCAGATGGGAACGGTCACAATGGATCCTGCAAATGAAGGAAACATCTACAAAGAGGGAACAGAGATTACGGTGAAAGCAGAGCCGAAGGCCGGATATGAATTTGCCCAGTGGCTGGAAGTGACAGAAGCAGATGGCGAAGAAGTCCTGACACCAGTAGAAGGCGCTCAGGCAGAATACAAATTCCATGCAGAGTCAGACCGTGTACTGCGTGCCGAGTTTAGACTGGCTCCGGTTCCGGAAACATACTACCGTGTTGTGGTACAGTCCAATGATGAGAACATGGGAACGGTTTCCATGGATAAAGAGGACGGTGCCTACAAAGAAGGTGTGACAGCATATGTGAAGGCAGAAGCCAAAGAAGGATTTGAATTCGTGGGCTGGAAAGAAAAAGGACAGACCGAATATGTATCGAAAGATGCAGAATATCAGTTCAAGGTGACAAAGAACACCGAACTGACCGGAGAATTCAAAGCAGTGGAAGTACCGCACGTTCCGAGTGCACAGGAAATCTTAAACGACATCCTGGCAAACAATAAGATTCCATCAGAAGTGAAAGCAGGAACAGAAAGACTGGTTCTGCCGGAAGTTCCGGAAGGAAGCAAGATCGAGATCGTGGCAGTAAATCCGGAAGGAATCATCGGACTGGATGGAAAGGTAACAACACCGGAAAACGATACGGATGTGATCGTGACCATTCAGGTGACAGATACAAACGAAGCAACAGCCAAAGCTGATGTGAAGGTTCTGGTAAGAGGAGAAAAAGCAGATCCGGATCCAAATCCAAACCCGGATCCAGATTCGAATCCGAATCCAGACCCAGGTCCGGACGACGGTAACAACGGAAATGATAACAACGGCGGAAATGACAACAACAGTGGAAACAATAACGGCGGAAGTCATAACAATGGAAGTACATCCGGTTCACATCCTCAGAGTGTGCAGACAGGAGACAATGCCAATGTGATCATGTGGGCAGTACTTCTGGTGGCAGCAGTAGCAGCTGTTGGCGCAGTAATGATTATCAGAAGAAAGAAAAAATAGGTTGAAGTAGATGAAAACCTGTCGTATGCTTAGAGCAGACGGCAGGTTTTGTGATAGAAATAGCAGACGGCAGAGGACGTATTATGTACTGCATGCTGATTGTAGACGATGAAGATCAGGAACGTTTAGAATCCAATCTTTTCTGAAGAAGGCAGGGATTGACTCTATATGACCAAGGTGAATAATTATTCTCTGCAGAAATATTTGATCACTGGTATTGTCGTGGGAAGTGTAAAAGAATAAACAAAAAGAAGGGAAGTTGTTATGCAGAAGATATACAGAATCAAGACATCACCCTGTGCGAGACAGGAAAATATGATTATAGGAAATCAATACAGAATCACAGTACTTACGGAAGGGCTGGTGAGACTTGAGTACAATGCAGATGGAGAGTTTGAGGACAGAGCCACGCAAATGGTCTTATACCGGGATTTCCCCGAGGTGGATTACCGCGTCATTCATACAGAAAACGGGATAGAGATCAATACCTCCCGCCTACATCTTGTATATGATGAAAAAGAGTTTTCATCTGGCGGTCTTAGTATACATGTGAAAGGAAGTGTGAACAGTACCTGGCACTATGGAGAACAAATCTGTGATCTTGGTGGTACAGCGCGGACTCTGGATGGAGTTGATGGAGAGATCAGATTGGATCATGGTGTTGTGTCGAGAAATGGATTTTCTCTTCTGGATGACAGCAACTCCCATGTATTACTGGAAGATGGATGGATCAAGTCGAGAAAAAAAGGGGGAAAGGACCTTTATTTCTGGGGATATGGTCACGATTATAAGGAGGCTGTTGCTGACCTGATCCGTCTTTGCGGAAAAACACCTATGTTGCCGAGATTTGCACTTGGCAACTGGTGGAGCAGATTTTACCGATATAATGAAGAGAGTTATCTTTCGCTTATGGATCGATTTGAGCAGGAGAATCTTCCATTTACAGTTGCAGTGATTGATATGGACTGGCATCTGGTGGATATCGATCCCAAATATGGAAGCGGATGGACCGGATATACGTGGAACCGGGAATTATTCCCAAATCCAACACGATTTCTGGACAATCTACATACAAGAGGGATGAAAGTGACTCTGAATGTACATCCTGCAGATGGAGTGCGCGCCCATGAGGAGATGTATGTAGAGATGGCAAAAGCTCTGGGAGTAGATTATGCGAATGAGGATCCGATTTTATGTGATCCGGCAGATCCCCGATTTTTGGAAGCATATTTTCAGTATCTGCATCATCCGAGAGAGGAAGAGGGGGTTGACTTCTGGTGGATCGACTGGCAACAGGGGGAAGTTTGCAGGGATGAAGGACTGGATCCACTCTGGATTTTTAATCATTTTCATTTCCTGGACTCTGCAAGAGAGGGGAAAAGACCTCTGACATTTTCAAGATATGCAGGGCCTGGAAGTCACAGATATCCAATCGGATTTTCAGGAGATACAATCGTAACCTGGGAATCTCTAGATTTTCAGCCCTATTTTACACTTACGGCTTCGAATATAGGATATGGTTGGTGGAGCCATGATATCGGTGGTCATATGCTGGGATATAAGGATGATGAAATGACGGTAAGATGGGTACAGCTTGGCATCTATTCGCCGATCATGAGGCTTCATAGTTCCAGCAGTGAATTTAATGGAAAAGAACCATGGCGTTATAAGAAAGAAGCAGAAATGGTGATGGATCATATGCTGCGGGAACGGCACAGGATGATCCCGTATCTTTATACAATGAATTACAGGAGCTATTGCGAAAATAAACCTTTGATATCACCCATGTACTACAACTGGCCGGAATGTAATGAGGCTTATGAAAAGAAGAATCAGTATCTCTTCGGAACTTCTCTGATGGTTGCTCCGATAACAGCACCGCGGATAGAAAAAATAAATATGGCGAAAGTACAGGCATGGCTGCCAAAAGGACGTTGGTATGATATTTATACAGGAATGATATACGATGGGGACAGAATTCTGGATCTGTACAGAGGGATTGAGAGTATTCCCGTTTTTGCTTCCGCAGGAAGTATTCTTGCGTTTACAGACGAAATCAGTGCAGTGCAGGCACAGAAAAATCCAAATTCCTTACATCTCATGGTCTATGCAGGGCAAAATGGTGAGTTTGAGCTGTATGAAGACGACAATGTGTCCTGTGCATATGAGGAGGGAATCTGTTGTACAACGAAGATGGTGTATTGTGAAGATGAAAAACCAATCTTTACAATATATCCGTCTGCAGGAAATCGGGACCTGATTCCTCAGAAACGGAGTTATACAGTTGAAATGACTGGTTTTGAAAATTCCGGTGAAACGGTCGTGGTCAGAAAAAATGGTGTAGGAACAGATGCTCAGATATCTTATGACAGATGGAAAAAAGCAATTGTAGTAGAGATACCAGAGACAGAAACAGATGCGATGATCGAAGTGAGTTTGGAACATACGGCTTCCGGAGCCAGAAATGATGTTGTGGAGAGATGTTTTGATTTTCTGAATCAGGCAGAGATAGAATTTGTGCAGAAAGACAGGTTATACGAACTAATACGGTCAAAACGTCCGGCTGCGGGGATTTTGTCAGAACTGTTTGCAATGGATATCAGCAGAGATTTAAGAGGTGTTCTGGTTGAAATTCTTACGGCACAGATTGTGTAAATACTGACAGAAAAAATCGTTTCACCTCATTGACAACTCCTGATACGAGTGCTACTATAATGATATCAAAATGATATCAAATAAATTCATATGAGGAGGACAAGAATATGGATGGAGAGAAAAGTGTAGTACAAGATGAAAAAGTATTGAAAGCAAAGAGTGGATATGCCATGCTTTTACTTGGTATCATCGGGATGCTGCTTGGTGTGGCTGTGATCATTGCGGGATGCATGGTGTTTGGTCAGACAGGTGAGACGAATACGGCGCTGTTGGCAGGTTCTATTATTCTTGGAGTGTTACTGATTGTGGGATTTATACTCGAACTTTGCGGATTGAGAGTATTGAATCCAAATGAAGCCTATGTATTTGCCCTGTTTGGAAAATATTACGGAACGATCAAGACAGCCGGATTTTTCTGGGTAAACCCATTTTGTGAAGCGATCAACCCATCTGTACGTCCGGCAGCACCGGTTGTTACATCCTCAGGCCTTGCCAATCCGGCAGCTCTCTCAGGAAAAGCAAAGAAAGTGTCATTGAAGACACTGACGCTGAACAACGAAAAGCAGAAAGTCAACGATGAACTTGGAAACCCGGTAGAGATCGGCGCAGTAGTGATCTGGAAAGTGACAAATCCGACCAAAGCTGTGATCAATGTGGAGAACTATAAGAATTATCTGTCCATTCAGTGCGATGCGATTATCCGTAACACGGCAAGAATGTACCCATATGATACCAGTGAAAAAGGAGATGAAAAGTCCTTAAGAGGAAGCTCCCAGGAGATTGCTGAGATCATGTGCAAAGAATTGCAGGAGAAAGTTGAGAATGCGGGAATCAAGATTCTGGAAGTCCGCATCACACATCTTGCTTATGCACCGGAAATTGCATCTGCAATGCTGCAGAGACAGCAGGCGGCAGCGATCATTGATGCAAGACAGAAAATCGTGGAAGGTGCTGTCGGCATGGTAGAGATGGCACTTGACAAATTGAACGAGAATGATATTGTAGAATTGGATGAAGAGAGAAAAGCAGCAATGGTGAGCAATCTTCTGGTCGTCCTTTGCGGAAATAAAGATGCACAGCCGATCGTGAACAGTGGAAGCCTGTATTAGAATCGTCGGGCGGAGTATCTGTGAAAAATAATTAGAAGGTGGGACAGATTTTGGAAAAGGAAAAGAAAGAAAAAAGCAAAGTGAAAAAACAGGTTCCACTGAGACTTTCCAAGGAGCTTTACGATGAGATCGCACAGTGGGCAGAGGATGAGTTTCGTTCGATGAACGGACAGATCGAGTATCTTCTGACAGAGTGTGTGAAGTGGCGGAAGCGGTCTGGAAAGAAGGATGAGTAATATCATTTATATACAGAAAAGCTAGGGATGTCGTTTGACATCCCTGTTTTTAACTGTATTTTGCCGCATATTCTTTTGGAGAACACCCGCAGGCTTTTTTGAATTTCTTACTGAAGTAGTACACATCCGAATATCCGGATGTCTCTGCAACTTCGGAAATTTTCATCGTGCCTTCTTTCAGAAGTTTCTGAGCAGCGCTGATCCGGATATCGGAAATGTACTGGAGTACAGAGGTATGTTGTACTTTTTTAAATACGCTTCCCAGGTAGGAAGGATGCAGCTGAAAATTCGCAGCCACCTGAGAAACGGAAAGGGAAGCATCTGTATAATGATTTCCGATATATTCCATGACCCGGCGGCAGAGTGCGATATCTGACGGAACGGCGTCCATTTTCTGAATGCACTGCAGTCCGTAAAACAGAACTTCATTTTTCAGGTTCTCCAGAGAATGTTCGGTATCCAGTATGGAAGCGGAGAACTCGGTTACGGGCTGAGCCAGATTTTCCGGAATATGAAAATACACATGGTACACAACAAAAATCTCGTGGATCACAAGGGAAAGATACTCACTGTTTTTCTTCTGACTGATGGAAAGGAACAGTGTTTCCAGATATTCCAGCAGATCTTTGCGGTTCTGGGCGTGCAAAACGGTGATAAAGTGCTTCCGCATTTTTAAGAGTTCCTCGGAAAATCCTGGCCTTTCCGGATGAGAATAGCTGATGCAGAGATTGGATTCCCGGGAAAAATAGCGTTCTGTCAGAAGGTGCAGGCAGCGGGTGTAATATGGCTTCCAGTCGGTTGTAACAGGAAAGATATTTTCAATGTACAAAAATGTATATTCGTTTTGCTGTGCAATAAAATCCGTAAAACAACTTCCGATATGGAGTAGTTTTTCTTTGTCGGAGAGGAAAATCTGAAGCATGTAGATGTATTCGCTTTCCTGCATATATTCGCAGAGAAAATCCTGCCTGCGCAGACGATCCACCAGCTGTAATACTGCATCGTGAGTGTGTTCCGAAACATAGACACTGCAATAGATGCTGTATGCCAGATTTTCAAATTCCGGATGCTGTACACACAGATCGGAATAGGAAAGCACACCGTCCCGGATATTGGCAAGCATACTGCACAGATGAAAGTGCTCATAATGCTTTAATGTATGGCGGGTCTGCTCTTCGGAATGAATGGCCTGAATACATTCAGACAGCGCCCGCTCCAGTTCTTCGGCGGCAACCGGCTTTAGCAGATATTCTTTTACCCCGTACCGGATCGCGGTGCGCGCATATTCGAAATCATTATAGCCCGATAAAATGAGGATATGCACAGAAGGAAAATGCTCTTTGATATATCTGGCAGTTTCGATTCCGTTCATATGCGGCATTTTGATATCCAGAAGCAGCAGATCCACGGGTTCTTTTTCCAGATGGTCGATGACCTGCTGTCCGTTTTCGGCTTCTCCGGCAAAAATAAGATTTAGTTTTTCCCAGGGTATGATCTTTTTAATACGCTGACGAATAAAATATTCATCATCTGCAATCAATAGTTTCAATGACATGGCAATCCCTCCTGTTTGGGTAATGTGATCACGGTGATGCAGCCGCCGGTTTGGGGACTTTGCATGGACAGTCCATAACCCGGTCCGTAGTAGAGCAAAATTCGCTGCTGGATACTTTTGATTCCGAAGTGGTCGGCATCCTGCTGCCAGATTTTTTCGTAGTCTTCTTTTGAAAATCCACGTCCGTTGTCTGAAATCGTAAACCGGATACAATCCCCAGTATCTTCCGCCTCAATATGAAGGATTCCGTGCCGGTCAAGTCCCTTGATCCCATGGTAAATACTGTTTTCCAGAATCGGCTGAAGCAGCAGTTTGATGCAGCTGTAGTTTTTTAACGCTTCCGGGCAGGTGATGGTGAAATCGAATTTATGGAAATAGCGAATCTGCAGGATTTCCAGATATGCTCTGGAAATTTCCAGTTCCTGTCCGATGGAAATATGCATCTTTCCATTGCTTAAGCTGGAGCGGTAAAAAGAAGAAAGATTCATAACAAGCTGAATCAGAGTTTCTTTTTCATCAAGCTCCGCCAGAGCGCAGATGTTATCCAGAGTATTGTAAAGAAAATGAGGATTTACCTGCTGCTGAAGGAGGCTTAAGGAAAGCTGCTGTTTGAGTTTTTCAGCTTCGATCAGGTCGTCTCTCATTTTCGTCTGGATCGCGATCATACTGTTGAAAGAGCTGAGAAGCGAAGCAACCTCGTCATTACACGGAATCTCATGAATCGGAACCCAGTTTCCCTCCTTGACTGTCTGAATATGCGAGATCAAATAGCTTAACGGATAAGTGACTTTCTGTGCAATATGGTGAGAAGCAAATACACAGAGCACCATAACCAGTGCGGCAATCAGCAGAGACAGGCAAAACATCGCGAACAGAGGCGCCAAAAAGCTGACGATCGGGATCTGGTTTAAAACATACCAGTCAAGGGTAGAAAAAGGTGTGAAAAACAACAGATTTCCGCCTGCAAAAAAATACTGGGAATTCAGATTTTTAAGAATGAGATCCATATATTCATACTGGCTGTCCAGTTCGGGATTGCCGTTACTGCTCTGGACCTGTCCGTTTTTATCGATCAGAAACAGTTCATTGGTTGTATTGTATTGTTTATAAATGCCGGAAATCTGTGTTTCTGGTATGGAAAGCTCTACATATCCGAGCATTCGTCCGGAATTGATATTATAGAACGGGCGAATGTAGGAGAGGACTTTTACCTCTTTATGTCTGTCGTTCAGGTGTCGTTTCATACCAACCCGCCAGACAGGAGAAAGAGCCGGATCACAGAGATTCATCTGACTTGAGTTCGGCTCGGTAGATACCAGAAGAAGTCCCTGATCAGAATACAGACTTACAGAATGGATGAACGGTGTGGACTGTATGATCTGCCGGATATGCTGCTTGACATTGGTTGTTGCATTGGAAGAATACTTTGCGGCAAGATAGTCTTTCATATATTCCTGTACAGTGTCATCAGACAGGATAGTTTTGGAATAATTTTCCGTGGCATCCAGATAATATTGAAATTGTCCGGAAATATAGCTGAGCTGCTGCAGAGCATTTTTCCCTTCCAGTTGAAAAGAATGCTTCAGAAATAAACCAGAAATCCCTAAAAAAAGCAAAACCATGAACAGGATAGAAGTCATGGATATGCTTCGGAAAAAGTTAAAGCTGATGGAATTTTTGTTGTGTTTGATCTTTTTCATTGCAGGAATTCTCCATAGTATAGTCGATGTAACAGAATTAAAATCATTATAGAGAATGTAGGAAGAAATGTCAAAATAAGTTTATTTGAGATTCCATATTGAAAAAGAACAAAAAATATAGAAAATGAACATTGTGAAAAACCCGCTTATTTTCTATACTAGGTGCATCACATAAATGTTTCAAAGGAAAACGGAGGAAAAAGGAATGAAATTGAAAAGAATCACAGCGGCGCTGCTGGCAGGAGTGATGTGCGTGGGACTTCTGGCAGGATGCGGAAGCAAAGGGGACGGAGACGAAAAAGGTTCAGGCGATAAGATTACGATTCGTCTGTTGACAAGAATGGCAGGAACGACAGCGCAGGTGGATATTTACAATGATATTCTGGATGAATTTAAAGAGAAACATCCGGAAGTGACGATCGTTGATGATTCACAGGGGGATGAATCTGCATTCAACAATATTTTATCGACAGATATTGCATCTGGAACAATGGCAAATATTTTCCGTATCCAGGGTGTTGCCAATCTGTCAGAATATATCGATAACGGGCTGATCCTGGATGTACAGCCATATTTAGACGAAGATCCGGAATGGGGCGGCGGATTTACAGAGGGAGCGCTCTCTTATTATCAGGTGCCTGGAAAAGAAGGAACTTATGCGATTCCGATGGAATCCGGGCTGATCGGAGTTTATTACAACAAAGATTTGTTTGAAAAAGCAGGCGTGAAGGAATTCCCTGAAACATGGACAGAATTTCTGGATGCGATCAAGAAGTTAAAAGCCAGCGGTGTGATCCCAATCGCAATGGGAACACAGACAACTTATATGGCAGGACATCTTCATGATCAGATATTCTACAAATGGCTCGGAACAGATGCTGCGAAGAAGTTAGGTTCCAGAGACATGAAATGGACAGATCCGGAAGTGGTAGAGACACTCCAGTTTGTACAGGATCTGATCGATGCAGGCGCATTTGACAAAAATGCAGCAGGTATGACAGACAATATTGCAATGACACAGTTCCAGCAGGGAGAAGCTGCGATGGTAATCACAGGTCCATGGAATATCGGAACTTTTGAAGATCCGGCAGAGACACCGGTATGTGACAGCATTGAAGTTGCAAAATTCCCATACTTTGAAGAAAAACCGGAGTTTAAGAATGAAGATATGCAGACATTGTCTCCGTATATGATCAGCGGAAAACTGGAAGGAAAAGAACTGGAGCTTACACTGGAACTCGTAAAAATGCTGACAGACAAAGATGCAGCGAAGAGATTTGCAGAGGAAGCAGCCTTCTTGATTCCGAGAACAGACATTGATCTGGATGAAAGTGCGATCTCTCCACTGTTTGCCAAAAATGTAGAGCTTGGCGGAACATCTGAGGGAATCGGAGTCGATGTATTTGATTTTGACCCGCTGGCTTCTATGCAGGATCGAACAAGAAACTCGATCTCAAGCATGTTCACCGGAGAAAAACCGGACAGCGTTGCAAAAGAGATTCAGAGTGAGATTGATAAATAGGTATCAATAAAATAGGACGTACAAAAATGCCCTGTCAGCTTTGTGCAGGGCATTTTTTTAAAGAACAGGAGGTTTCCGGATGATAAAGTTAAAAAGTAAAAAGACAAGAATGGGCATTATGCTGTTTCTTGTTCCGGCACTTGTGATCTATCTGGTATTTCAGATTATTCCGATTATCGGTTCCATCTATTTTTCTCTGGTTGACTGGAACGGAATTGCAGGATCTGCGCCGAAATTTGTAGGACTGAAAAATTATATCGATGCATTTCACAATGCAGATTTTATTCTTTCTTTAAAGAACATGGCAAGAATGGTCATCATCAGTGTGATCTGTCATACCCCGATCGCACTTTTGATGGCAGTTGCGATCAATACAAAGTGTAAAGGCTACCGGATCTTTAAGGCGTTGTTCTTCGTACCGACTGTATTCCCGCTGACTGCAGTTGGTCTGATGTGGTATTTCATCTTCATGCCGACCGGATCTTTCAACTCTCTGCTGGAAGTGATCGGACTCAGCGATCTGGTGATGCCATGGCTGGTAGATCCTGCAACAGCGATGAATACGATCGTATTTGTCAATGTCTGGGCAGGTGTTGGTTATTACATGGTTATTATTTTAGCCGGTCTGACGACCATCCCGGATGATGTATATGAAGCGGCAGCGATCGATGGAGCAACATCGATCCAGAAATTCTTTAAGATCACAGTTCCGATGCTGAAACCGATCCTGGCAATGTGTATTCTGATGGATATCATCGGATCTGTCAAAGTATTCGATCTTGTATTTGCCATGACAGGAGGCGGACCGAACGGTCTGACCAACCTTCCGACAACATTGATGTACAATGAGGCGTTTAAGTACAACCATTACGGAGTAGGAAGCGCGATCGGAATCATTATCATGGTGATCTGTATTGTGGGTACGGTTGGAAGCAATCTGATCACAAGCAGAAAGAAAGCGGAGTAGGGGGAAGAACACATGAAAAAGAAAGTAAAAACTCGTAAGAAAATTACGCTGCAGAGTGTGATCATGTATATTCTGCTGATTTTGACAGCGCTGATGTTTGCAACCCCGATGTTGTTTACCCTTTTGTCTTCCATTAAGACAAAAGTAGAAATTTTTGCGAAACCATTCTCCTGGCCGGAAGTCCCGCAATGGTCCAACTATGTGGAAGCCTGGACAAGTGCCAACATGAGTCACTACTTTTTAAACAGTTTGATTCAGGCAGGAGCGACAGTGATCGTACTTGCGATCGTGTCTACAATGGCAGCCTACGTACTGTCCAGATTTGATTTTAAATGCAACAAATTTTTACTGTTATTCTTTATGTTGGGAATGATGGTTCCGGTACATACTGTACTTGTTCCGGTTTCTTACATTATCGGAGCGCTGAATCTGAAAAATAATATCCCGGCTCTGGTTATGATCTATGTGGCATTCAGCCTTCCGTTCAGTATTCTGGTCGTGACCAACTTTATGAAGGGTGTGAACCGTTCTCTGGAAGAAGCAGCTCTGATTGATGGAGCAACCTATTTCCAGATTTATAAAAATGTGATGCTGCCGATGACAGTACCGGCGATTTCCACGATTTCTATTTTTAACTTCCTGGGTGCATGGAACAACATTCTGTTCCCGCTTCTGTTCATCAATGACAAGAACTTAAAGCCGATCGCACTGGGACTTCTGAACTTCAACGGAGAGCGTGGAAGTGATTATGGCCCGTTGATGGCGGCAATCGTGATCACAGTTGCTGTTCCGCTTGTGATCTACCTGTTATTCCAGGAGAAAGTAGAAGGTGGTCTGGCAGCGGGAGCTGTGAAAGAATAGGCATGAGGAGGAAAATAAAATGAGCAAGATCAGATACAGACAGGTGCATCTGGATTTTCATACAAGTGAGTACATACCGGATATCGCAGCAGATTTTGACAAAGAAGAATTTGCAAAAACATTGGAAGAAGCACATGTAGATTCCATTACATGTTTTGCAAGATGTCATCATGGATGGCTGTACTATCCGTCAAAAAAATTTCCGGAGCTCATCCACCCGGGATTGAAGAACAAAAACTTTTTACTGGAGCAGATCGAGGCGTGTCATAAGAGAGGGATCAAAGTGCCGGTTTATACAACTGCACAGTGGGATGGAAGAATCATGCGCGAGCATCCGGAGTGGCTTGCAGTAGATGAAAACGGAGAATTTATTGATACCCAGGGAGTTCCGGCGCCGCATTTTTATCACACGATCTGTCTGAACAGCGGTTACAGACAATTTTTCAAGGATCAGCTTCAGGATATGATCGAGGTGATCGGCGTGGAAAATCTGGATGGAATTTTTATGGATATTCTGTTCCAGGTAGACTGCAAGTGTGAGCATTGTGTGAGGAAGATGCAGGAGCTTGGAATGGATACCGAATCCAAAGTGGAACGGATGCGGTACGCAGAGCATATGCTGGATGAATTTAAGACGGAGATCAGCGAATTTATCCACAGCATGGCGCCGGAGGCAACGATCTTTTACAATGGATCTCATGTGGGACCAAGAAGCAAGAACAGTTTTAAAGAATACAGCCATCTGGAGCTGGAATCTCTGCCAAGCGGCGGCTGGGGATATGATCACTTCCCGGCAACCAGCAGATATGCCCGTAATCTCGGAAAAGAGATGATTGGAATGACCGGAAAATTCCATACATACTGGGGAGATTTCCATTCTCTGAAAAATCAGGCAGCGTTGGAATATGAATGTTTCCATATGCTGGCAGTGGGAGCAGGATGCTCCATCGGAGATCAGCTTCATCCAAGAGGTGTGCTCTCCAAAGGCGCTTACGACCTGATCGGGAATGTTTACAAAAGCGTAGAGGAAAAAGAGCCGTATTGCCGGGATGTCAAAGCACGGACGGAGATCGCAGTGATCACACCGGAGGAATTCTATCCGGAGGATGCAAAGGATTCTGTTCTGTCACCATCTTTGATCGGAACGGTGCGTATCCTGCAGGAGCTGGGCTATCAGTTTGATATTATTGACAGTCAGATGCCGCTGGATGATTATCAGGTAGTGATTCTTCCGGACTGCATTTATTATAATGAAGATCTGAAACAGAAGATGGAAGCATATCTGGCACAGGGTGGTCATGTGATCGGTTCTTTTGATTCCTGTCTGCCAAAAGACGGAAGTGAGAGCATTTACGGTGTGGCATTTGAGAAGGAATCGGAATATTACAGAGAATTTGTGATGCCGAATGACGTGATCGGAAAAGATCTGCCAAAAGAAGAGTTTGTCATGTACTTGAGAGGATATGATGTAAAACCGGTACATGCAGAAGTGCTTATGGATAAGATAGAGCCGTATTTTGACAGAAAAGGAAACACCTTCTGTTCACACCAGCATGCACCGTCTTCCGGGAAAGTGGGAAGCCCGGAGGTGACGATCTGGAACAATGCGCTGTATTTCTCCCACCCGGTTTTTGCACTGTACCGTAAAAATGCGGCAAGATGGTGCAAGCTGATGGTGAAAGATGCGCTGGAATATTTCATCGGAGAAAAGCTGGTCAAATATGAAGGCCCGTCTACACTGAATATTCAGTTGAATGCGCAGGAAGAGAAAAACAGAGATGTTCTGCATATCCTGCATTATATTACGGAGAAGAGATCGGAAGATATCTATACCGTAGAAGACAAGATTCCTTTGTATGATCTGGAAATTCAGGTAAATACAGATGGAAAACAGGTAAAAGAAGTCAGAAGTGTTCCGGATGAAACGCCGCTTTCTTTTGTTCAGGAAGGCAAATACGTTAAATTTTCGGTAAAAAAAGTAGACGGACATCAGATGATTTGTATTCAATATTAAAAGAAGGGGATGTTCTGGAAATTTGTATAGGGATACAGGTTTTCAGACATCCCTTTTCTACAGGAGGTTCAAGGTGGAAGCAAAAAACTGGAAGACAGAAAAAGAAACCATCATCCGTTGTGTGCTGTTAAATCTGGCAGGCGTTTTTATTTATGCGGTTGGAATCAACAGCTTTGCGGCGCCGCACAAGATTGCACCCGGAGGGGCAAGCGGCATTGCGATCCTGATCAATTATCTGACAGGATGTCCGATCGGTCTGTTTGTCTTTGTATTTAATATTCCGCTGCTTCTGATCATTGTGGTCAAAAAATATTTTCCGCGTTCTTTCGTGTTTCGCACCCTGGCGTCTACGGCCCTGCTCTCCATTGTAACAGATCTGGTGATCGTCAGGATTCCGGTATACAAAGGAAATCCTCTTCTGGCGGCTATGTTTTGCGGAGCCATGATGGGGATCGGTCTGGCGCTGGTGCATATGGGACAGTCCAACACCGGGGGCATTTCTCTTCTGGGACTGATCATGCAGAAATGCAATCCGCAGTTTCAGGTAGGCGCCTGGATCTCGGGATTGAATATTGCGGTTGTACTTGCCTCTGCAATGGTATATCGTAATATTGAAAGCTTATTATATGCGGTTGTGACGGTGTATATTTCGGGAATGTTCATGGATCATATGCTGGAGAATGCAGATGCAAAAAATCTGATGATCGTGATTGCCGAATCTACCGATAAGGTACGTCAGGTATTTCTGGACAGGAAGATCGGCGTGACCGTATTAAAAGGAGAAGGCGGTTATTCCAGTGAGGTACAGCGTGTGGTGATGTGCGTGTCAGAAAAGAAGGAATGCGAGCTTTTGCAGAAGCGGATCCACAAAGTGGATGACAAAGCACTGGTGATTATTACAGAAGCGGAAAAAGTAGCAGGAAAAGGATTCAAACATTTGACATAGAAGGAGGATGACGAACGTGATTGTATTAGCAGAACAAAAAAAGGCATCCGTACGGGTGGCATTTATCGGAAAAAAAGAGGCAGAAAATCTGACATACGTGTCAGCAGATTATCAGGCAGTATCCAGAGTGGGCGGTCTGGATGAGAATCTGACGGTTTATATCGGACAGGGGAAGGAACCGCTTACGATCCGTAACATTCAGGAACTGTCCGCAGGAGCAGCCGGCGCGGTGAAAGGAATGGGGATCAAGGCGTATGAGATGGACATCCGTCCGTTTCTTGAAGCAGCAGGTGTGCGGGCAGTCAGTGCTGTGATCGAAGGAATTTATACCGGAGCTTATGAAATCTGTCTTCCGGGAGAGGAACCGAAAGAAATTCCGGATGTGACACTGACTGGAATCGATGAAAATCTGTACCCGGCAGCGCAGGGGGAATTAAAACAGGGGATTTCTCTGGCAGAGGCACAGAGCTGGGCAAGAAATATGGTGAATGCACCGGGAAATCTGTTTCATCCGATGGACTTTGCAAGAGAGATCATGGAGCATATGAAAGAAACATCTGTAGAATGTGAATTGATCGTATACAGTAAATTAAATGCAATGGGTATGGAAGCGCTGACCAGTGTGGGAAAGAGCAGTGAGAATCCTCCGTGTATGCTGGTAATGCGCTATCGTGGGGACGAAGAGGCTCCGGTAACCGGACTGGTTGGAAAGGGAGTGACCTGTGATACCGGCGGGTACTGTCTGAAACCGGCAGGATCCATGATGGGGATCAAAGGCGATATGGCAGGCGGTGCGGCAGTTGCGGCGGCAATTTATGCACTTGCGGAAAATCAGGTCAAGGTCAATGTAACCGGCGTAATCCCGATGTGTGAAAACAGGATCAGCCCGTCTGCGCTGGTTCCGGGAGACGTGATCGGTTCCTATGGCGGAAAGAAGATTGAAATCTGTAATACGGATGCGGAAGGTCGTCTGATCCTTGCCGATGCTATGGCATATATGGTGAAGGATGAGCATGCAGACCGGGTGATCGATATTGCGACACTGACTGGTGCAGTTGTGGGAATGCTTGGATTTTCCACAGCAGGATTGTTATCAGATGACGATGCGTTCTGCGGAGCATTTTTAAAGGCAGCACAGACAAGCGGAGAACGCTACTGGAGACTTCCGATTTTTGAAGAACAGAAACAGATGATCGAAAGTAAGATTGCGGATATCAAAAATATGGGACGGGATTACTGCGGAACGATCACGGCAGGTCTGTTCATTCAGGCATTTGCCCAGGGACGTCCTTGGATCCATCTGGATATCGCGGGAACCGCATGGACAGACAACCCGTTGTATCAGGGACAGCCGCAGGGAGCAACCGCTGCGGGAACATCCAGCTTGTATTATCTGTTGGCAGGAGGAGAAGAGACATGTTTTTAGAAGAGACAAAAGAAAACATCCGGAAGCAGTTTGCTGTTTTCACGGAAAAATTTGAGAGGGCAGGAAAAGAGATTGAGGCCAGGATTCATGCGGAGCCGGCAGATGTTGCGCTGCTTTTAAAATATTTATACGCCAATATGCCGTTTAGTGATGTGGCAGATTATCCGTATGAAATGTTCCGGGAATTTGCAGCACATGGTGCACAGTTAAGAAAAGAACAGATCTGGAAAGGAGAAACCCGGATTCCGGATGAGATTTTTCTGGACAATGTGGTATTCCACCGTGTCAATACCGAAGGAATTACTTCCTGCAGACCTTTATTTTACGTACAGTTACAGGAGAGAGTTGCAGGAAAACAGATGGAAGCAGCGATTCTGGAAACAAATTACTGGTGTGCCGAAGAAGCCACTTATCAGGCAACGGATGACCGTACCATCTCTGCAGAGGCCGTGTATCGAAACGGGATCGGACGCTGCGGGGAAGAGTCGGTATTTACGGTAAATGCGCTGCGCAGTATCGGAATCCCGGCAAGGCAGGTATATGCGCACCGCTGGGCACATTGCGATGACAATCATGCCTGGGTCGAAGTATGGTGTGAAGGAACGTGGCATTTTCTGGGAGCCTGTGAGCCGGAAGAGATTCTGGATCTGGGATGGTTCGTCAATGCATCTTCCCGCTCCATGATGATCAATTCCAGAATTTTCGGTTCACAACAGGCAGACGGAGATGTGATTGAACATCCGGATGTGACCTCAGGGGTGAACCAGCTTTCCAGATATGCAAAAACAGTTGATCTGGAGCTGTTTGTGACAGAAGAAGACGGGACTCCGGTGGCAGATGCGGAAGTCAGTTTTGAACTGTTGAATTATGCAGAGCTGGTTGCAATCTCCAGAAAGAAAACGGATGCAAACGGGAAGGTCGTGCTCAGGACCGGAAAAGGAAGCCTGTTTGTTTCCGTGTGGAAAGAAGATAGACATGTGACTGCCATTTTGGATACGCGTGAAATTTCTGCGCAGACACTGGTTCTTGCAGGGAAAAAAGCAGAAAAATCAGCAGAGGAGTGGGTGGCGTTCGATATGATCGCACCTTCGGATGCTCCTGTCAACACGAAAAGACCGACAGAAGAGCAGAAGCAGACAGGTGCGCAAAAATTCCGTCAGGCGACAGAAAAGCGGCTTGCGAAAGTAAACAGTTTCTTTGGAGAAGAAGCAGGGAACGCACTGGAAAACAGTAAGGGAAATCATCAGGAAATTCAAAAATTTCTCGATGCAGAAACACCAAATGCACTTTGGAAAAAGGCGCTTCTGGATCAGTTGAGCCTGAAAGATTTCAGAGACTGTAAGGCGCAGGAGCTTTTGGAGCATCTTGAGGAGGCATGTGTGTGGGGACATACGCTTCCTTCGGAGATTTTTGCAAAATATGTTTTAAATCCAAGGATTTCAAGGGAACAGCAGAGTGCGTACAGAAGAGAAATTCAGGTGTTTTTTACAGAAGAGCAGAAAACACAGTTTCAGAAGAATCCAGTAGAGATCTGGAATTGGATCTGTAAAAATATTCAGGAAGAACCGGCATATGAATATGAAGAGCTTTTAACAACCCCGGCGGGAACGCTTCGCTATCAGAGGGCAAGTCTGGAATCGAAGAAGGTGTTGTTTGTGGCGGTCTGCCGTACACTGGGTGTTCCGGCAAGATTAAATCCGCTGGATGGAGAAATGCAGTATTATGGGGAAAACGCATTTCTGAATGTGGAAAACTCTGAAAAAACAGAAGAAGTATGTGAAAAAACAGCACAGATCCATTTGGAATCCGGGGACGATACGAGATGGGTCTATATGCAGAACTGGACGATTGCGAAAAAATCAGAGACAGGTTATCTCTGGCAGACCCTGCAGCTTGGGGAAGGATATCAGGGAGAGGCAAAACTGGAAGTGGAAGCGGGGACATACCGTGTGATCACAACAAACCGTCTGCCGAACGGGAACCAGTTTGCTGCCTGCACAGAATTTGACATCGAAAATGGTCAGACAAAAGAAATCCAGCTGACTCTTCGAAAAGCGGAGCTGAAGGATATGCTGGAAGAGATTCCGCTGGAAGAATTTGCGGTAGAAGATGAGCAGGGAACCAAAATTTTGGGAAGTCAAAAAGTCAAAGAGGGAACCTCGTTGTTTATCTGGCATGAGGTTGGAAAGGAACCAACGGAACATATTTTAAACGAACTCCGTGAAAGAAGTCAGGAATTTGCAGCGCTTGGAAGCCGGGTAAATCTGATTTTGAAACATAAAGAAGATCAGGCAGATCCGACATTTGCAAAAACAAAGGCAGAATTGCCGAAAGCAGCGGTGTACTATGATGAAGGAACGGAAAATATCAATGTACTGGCGCGCAGAATGTATGGGGATCCGGATAAGCTGCCGTTGATTCTTGTTGTAAAAGAAGGAATGCAGGGGGTGTATTCGGCAAGCGGATATAATGTAGGAACCGGGGATATGCTGCTTCGGGTTCTGAATAGCGGGATATAGGCATCTAATAAATATAGTAGCTCTGAAAAAACAGTTCTATCGCAAGGTAGGACTGTTTTTTCGTATGTATCATATGACTTCCGGGATTCCTTCATCAACTGCTGTCTTAAGTTGTTGAACTTGACAATCCATGGTAAACTAAATTCTTAGTAAGAACAATCCGCAGGAGGAAAAAAGCAGTTCTATGAGAATACATTACAGAGTATCCGGAGAGGGGATAGAGATCGTCCGGTGTTTCGGGACAGACAGTCAGGTTGTCATTCCGGAGCAGATTGAGGGGAAACCGGTAATAAGGGCAGCGCCCTATGCGTTTTCTGCAAGAAAAGACAAGGAAGAGATTGATGTACAGACATATGATACGGATCAGATCGGACAAAGGTCGGCAGAGGAAAAACTGCTTGCAGGCGATGTTGTGGAGGAAGTCGTTTTTCCCAATACCATGCGGGAGATCGGGCGTTATATTTTCTATGGATGCAGAAACTTAAAAAAGCTGGAGTTCTCGGACAATCTGACGCAGATCGGAAGCGGAGCGTTTACAGTGTGCGGAAATTTGCAGAAACTGATTGTTCACTTGCAATTTGGAAGTAAAAGCTGTGTAAAAGAGATTCTGGGAGAGTTGTGGCAGAGAATGGATGTGACTTTCGTTTACGAAAACGGAGCATTCATCGGTCAGAAAGCAGAGTTGGTATTCCCAGGGCATTATGAAGAAGCAGTGGAGAATACGCCAGCCCGGATTTTGTATACGCAGCATCATGGTTCGGGAAACAATTACCGGCAGTGTTTTCTGGCAAAGGAGTTGGATTACGAGAAATATGATGAATTGTTTTCTATGGCAGTGGTGATGGAAAAGCTGCCTGTACTCATTGATCTGTGTTTCAGGAGGCTTTTGTTTCCCATCCGGCTTTCGACAAGGGGAGAAACAGCTTATCAGGGATATATCAGGTCTCATCTGGAAGAAATCGTTCCATATCTGATCAAGAATGAACAGACAGAAAGGATACGCCTGATTTCCGGAGAAAAACTGTGGACACCAGAGGGGCTGGACCTGGCGATCGAGTGCGCTTCCGACAAGCAGAAGCCGGAGATTTTAAGTCTGCTTATGAATGAACGGCAGCAGATGCAGCCGGTCAGAAAGAAAAAATTTGTGTTGTAAATTTACAGTATAAAATAGAAGGGATATATGCGTATGGAAGAAGAAAACAGTAGAGAAGCAGCCGAAAAGCTTCAACAGATCGGCAGCAGTATTTTAGGTGCTGCAAGGGATGAGCTGTATCTGGGAATGCGTTTTCTGGATGTGGCGCTGAGCAGTTTTGTATATCAGATGGATCCGTCTGTCAGTCCCTTTGGAACGGATGGAGCAGTGATATATTTTCACCCGCAGCAGCTTGGGGGCTTGTACCGGCAGAATCGGATTCTTGTGAACCGGGGATATCTGCACATGGTGTTTCACTGTATTTTCCGACATTTTATCAAACAGGGCATGGACGGACGCTATTGGAATTTGAGCTGTGATATTGCAGCAGAGCATATGATAGATGGGATTTATCACAGAAGTGTCCGATTTTCCAGGAGTCTTCTCAGACGGGAGACCTACCGGAAGCTGGAAGCAGAGAAAAAAGTTCTGAATGCCGAGCGTATCTATCGGATTCTGACTGCCTGGGAGTTAGAAGAGAAAGAATTGTTGAAGCTGGAGCAGGAGTTTTATCAGGATGACCACAGATACTGGGAGAATCAAAAACCGGATCAGAAGCCAAGCCCGCAGATGAACCAGAAATGGCAGGAGATCAATGAAGAGATGGAGACCGATCTGGAGACATTTTCAAAAGAGGCATCCAGGCAGACCGGAGATTTTCTGGATCAGGTAAAAATCGAAAACAGGAAACGACAGGATTACCGGGAATTTTTACGGAAATTTGCGGTGTTTCGGGAGGAAATCGGTGTGGATCCGGATACGTTCGATTATACGTTTTACAGTTATGGACTTCAAATGTACGGAAATATGCCGCTGATCGAACCGCAGGAAACAAAAGAAGTCAAAAAAGTTGCAGAATTTGTGATTGTGATCGACACATCCATGTCCTGTTCCCAAAATCTGGTACGAAAATTTCTGGAAGAGACATATAGCATTTTGTGTGAAGAGGACAGCTTTTTTAAAAAGACCAACATTCATATTCTGCAGTGTGATGAGACTGTGCAGTCAGACCAAAAGATTACAAGCAAAGAAGAATTGAAAGAATATATGGAGCATCTAAAGCTGTACGGAGAGGGCGGGACGGATTTTCGTCCGGCGTTTGCATATGTGGATCAGATGTTGGAAAATCATGAATTTGAAGAATTGAAGGGACTGCTTTATTTTACAGACGGTTACGGAATCTATCCGGGGAAAATGCCGGCATACAAGACGGCATTTGTATTTATGCAGGAGGATTACCGGGATGTGGACGTGCCGGCCTGGGCATTGAAGCTTATTATAGAAGAATCAGAAATGGGAGGAGATACATGGATATAAAGCGAGCAAAACAGGAAATTAAAGATTCTATTGAGGCGTATTTGGCCAAGGATGAATTTGGAGATTATCGGATTCCGGCGATCCGTCAGAGACCGATCTTTCTGGTGGGACCTCCGGGAATCGGAAAAACACAGATCATGGAACAGATTGCGAAAGAATGCCGTATTGGCCTGGTAGCATACACGATCACACATCATACAAGACAGAGTGCGGTAGGGCTGCCGTTTATTCAGGAAAAAGAGTACGGTGGAAAAACGGTATCTGTAACAGAGTACACGATGAGTGAGATCATTGCATCTGTGTATGACAAGATCGAAAAGACCGGAATTCGGGAAGGAATCTTGTTTCTGGATGAGATCAACTGCGTGTCGGAGACGCTGGCGCCGACGATGCTGCAGTTTCTCCAGGGCAAAACATTTGGAAATCAGAAGGTGCCGGAAGGCTGGATTATCGTAACAGCGGGAAATCCACCGGAGTACAACAAATCCGTACGTGAATTTGACGTGGTGACACTGGATCGTATTAAGCGGATCGATGTGGAGGAAAATTTCGAAGTATGGAAAGAATATGCATATCGTCAGGGAATCCACCCGGCAGTGATCTCTTATCTTGAAATCCGCAGAAAGAATTTTTATCGGATTGAGAATACCGTGGATGGAAAAGTATTTGCGACAGCAAGAGGCTGGGAAGATTTATCCCAACTGATACAGGTGTATGAGATGCTGGAAAAGACAGTGGACAGGGATGTGGTCTATCAGTATATCCAGCACAAGATGATCGCAAAAGATTTTGCAAACTATCTGGCGCTTTATTATAAGTACAAACAGGATTATGCGGTGGAAGATCTGTTAAAAGGAGAATGGGATCCGTCCATAATTCAGAAGATCAAGAATGCGCCGCTGGATGAGCATCTGAGTATCGTAGGACTTTTGAGCGGTCGTCTTGGCGAGGCGTTTGCAGCCTGTTATCGGGCAGATGCCATGGTTACGAAAATTTATGAATACATGCTTTTATATCGGGAACATCAGGAAGAGTGGTCTTTGGAAACGGTGATCGGACAGATCACGCAGGATCTGGAAGCAGGAAAAAAAGCGGAGCAGCTGACCCGCACAGAAGAGAAAACCATGCAGAAGGCAGAAGCGTTTTTTGAAACAGCCAGAATCCGTGTGGATGAGTCATCCGGTTCCAAAGAAGCGGTTTATGACGAAGTCAAAGCACAGTTTGAAGCAGAGGCAGAGAGGCTGGAGGAACAGACAGAAGAGGCAGCCGGTATGCTGCAGCATGTGTTTGCGTTTCTGGAGACTGCATTTGGAGAGAGCCAGGAGATGGTGGCATTTATTACAGAATTAAATGCGAATTACTACAGTGTGTGGTTTATCAAAGAAAATGGATCCGATGCGTACTACCGGTATAATAAAGGGCTTTTATTTGAAGAACGGCAGCAGAAGATTCTCGGGCAGATGGAGGAAGTGGAAACATTGTTAAATGCCGGGATTAAATCATAAATTGTCATAAAAATCAGATGAAAAATCGTTGACTTTCTGTTCGACAGTCATTATGCTAATTCTTATGGACATATGAAACAACAGAAAATTACTGGTGGGAACAATAACATCAGAAGAATGGAAAGCAGGAGAACACCATGATAAAAGTAATAGCAAGCGATATGGATGGAACTCTTCTTGGTAATGACCATAAAGTAGCGCCTGAGACATTAAAAGCAATCCATGAGGCATGCGATGCGGGAATCCGTTTTATGATCGCCACAGGACGAAACTTTAAAGGCGCAATGGAAGAATTAAAAGAAACAGATATTGTCTGTGATTATATTGTCGGAAGCGGAGCGGAAGTGCGGGATCAAAAGCAGCAGATCGTCAGTACAGCACCGCTTTCGATGGAGTTGTGTGAGGAGATTTACGAAAATCTGAAAGAATTTCCGGTTTCGATCATTTTCAGTTCCGGAGATTATGACTACCGGATCGGAACGAAAAAAGAAATCGAAGAAAGTTTTTTGAAACAGATCCAGCTGTTTCACATGGATACCGGTCAGGATACGGATGAGAGTGCCGTTTTATCTTCCCCTCTCTATCGGAGAATCGTAGAAAATACGAAGATCATCTCCGAATTTCAAGAACTGGAAAAGTCTCAGGTATCAGTCTACAAAGTATTTTTGTATTCCAACGACCTGGAAATGCTGGAAAAGATCAGCAAAAAACTGGAGAAAAATAAAAAACTGGCAGTGGCTTCCTCTTTTAAGACAAACTTAGAGATTACGGCAGTGGAGGCACAGAAAGGACCGGTCTTAAAACAGTACATCGAATCACTGGGGTATACGATGGATGAGGTGATGGTTCTTGGAGACAGTCTGAATGATTATTCCATGCTGTCTATGGATTTTGGAGCAACAGTGGCGATGGAGAATGCAATGCCACAAGTGAAGACGGTTTCAAAATATATCACAAAGTCCAATGAAGAGTTTGGAGTTGCATATGCAATCTACGGAGTGCTTGCACAGATCAGAAAGGAGAATGCAGGATGGATGTCAGAAGCATGAGAAACGCTGTCCTTGGGGCAAGGGTTGTAAATGCCTTAAAGAGCAGAAATATGGATGCATATTATGTAGAGACAAAGGAAGAGGCAGTCGCAAAAGCTCTGGAGCTGATGCCGAAAGGTAGTACGATCAGCTGGGGCGGAACGATGAGCGTGGCAGAAGCCGGACTGATGGATGCCATTCGAAACGGAGATTACACGTTATATGACAGAGATCAGGTAGAGACAGCAAAAGAGAGAGAAGAAATGATGCATCAAGCATTTTTTGCCGATTTCTTTCTGGGCAGCACCAATGCAGTAAGTGAAGACGGCGTTCTTGTGAATATTGACGGCGTAGCGAACCGGGTGGCAGCCTATGCGTATGGTCCAAAGAATGTTCTTCTGATCGTGGGGATGAACAAGGTTGTCAAGACACAGGAGGATGCTCTGCACCGGGCAAGAAATGAGGCGGCGCCGATCAATGCGCAGCGGTTTCAGAAAGAGACGCCGTGTGTTTCGGGCGGAACCTGTTTTGACTGTAAGAAACAGGGATGTATCTGTTCTCAGATCTTAATTACAAGGTACAGTCAGATTCCGGGGAGAATCAAAGTGATCCTGGTGAATGAGTCTCTGGGATTTTAAAAAATAACAACAATGAAACAGGTAGAAGAGGTTGAAATGAAAGAAAAAAAGCAGCAGAAAAGAAAAAAGAAAAAAGGCTGGGATCCATTATCACTGACAGTGCTTCTGATCGCGCTTTGTGTGTTTGTGTTTTCCGCGTATCAGCTGGCAATGATGATGGTTCCGTACTACACTGGCGGTGAGGAGTATGACGAGATCAAAAATCTTGCCATCGTCAGCGACAAGATTGGGGAGGGAGTGGAAGAAGCTCCGAAGTTTCAGGTGGATTTCGATAAATTGGTGCAGGAAAATCCGGATACCGTGGCATGGCTGCGCTTCGACCAGCCGTCGATCATCAGCTATCCGGTTGTGAAGAGTGCAGATAATAACGAATATCTGACAAAGACGTTTTCCGCAAATGACAACAAACTGGGAGCAATTTTCATGGATATGCGCAATCAGAATGATTTCAGCGACCGGAATACGTTTATTTACGGACACAATATGAAAGTCGGAGGAGAGATGTTCTCCCAGCTGAATGAATATGCAAGTGAAGATTTTTATAAAGCGCATCCGTATTTCTATATTTACACACCGGACGGAAAGACACGGACTTACGAGGTTTTTTCTGCAGGAGTAGTGAAGGATTCGGCAGAAGTCTATAACCTGAATATTACGACAGATGAAGAGTTTGAAGCATATCTGGCAGAGTGTAAGAGTACGTCCAATTATGTAACGTCTCCGGGAGTGGACAGAAATTCCAAGATCGTCAGTCTTTCTACTTGTACAAATGTCAATGAAGATGAAAGATTTCTTCTGCAGGGAGTTTTGATCAAAGAGGAGTAGGATATGGCAGACAGATTTGATGTAGGAGATGTAATCCGGATGAAGAAGCCTCATCCGTGCGGCAGCTGTGAATGGGAGGTGCTGCGTGTGGGAGCTGATTTCCGGCTGAAATGTCAGGGATGCGGACACCAGATCATGGTGGCGCGCAGGCTGGTAGAAAAGAATACAAAAGAAATTAAGAAAAAGTCTTGAAACGAGCAGATTCTTATGGTAAAATAGGAAACTGTGACGTACTGCTGAATTATCAGCGGACACAATTTTCCTTGTTCCCGGAGGAGCCGGGAGCCAGAGACCATAAGGAGGTGCAGAACATGAACAAGTATGAGTTAGCTGTTGTTGTCAGCGCAAAAATCGAAGACGATGCCAGAGCTGCTGTGATCGAGAAAGTAAAAGAGATGATCACACGTTTCGGTGGTAACGTAACAGACGTTGATGAATGGGGTAAGAGAAGATTCGCTTACGAAATTCAGAAAATGAAAGAAGGATTTTACTACTTCGTACACTTCGAGTCTGACGCGAGTGTTCCAGGTGAGATCGAACAGCGTATCCGCATCATGGACAACGTACTCAGATATTTATGCGTAAGACAGGAAGCATAAGAGAAGAGAGGTATATATGAATAAAGTGGTTTTGGTGGGTCGCTTGACAAGAGACCCGGAAGTTAGATATTCACAGGGTGACAGTGCAACTGCAGTTGCAAGATATACAGTAGCAGTAGACCGCAGATTCAAAAGAGATGGAGAACCGACTGCAGATTTTATTCCGTGTGTTGTGTTCGGACGTTCTGCTGAGTTTGCAGAGAAATATTTCCGTCAGGGTATGAGAATTTCCGTTTCCGGAAGAATCCAGACAGGAAGCTACACAAACAAAGACGGTGTGAGAGTCTACACAACAGAAGTGATTGTAGAGGATCAGGAATTTGCTGAGAGCAGAGCCGAAAGCGAAGCAAACAGAAGTTCATTCCAGTCTTCACCGGCACCTGGCCCGGCACCAAGTATTGATGCAGGGGACGGTTTCATGAACATTCCGGACGGAATCGATGAAGAATTACCGTTTAACTAACTTCAAAAGCCATAGTTATCAAAACAGGAGGTAATGAAGATGGCTTACGAAAAAGGTAGCAGACCAGAAGGCGGCTTCAAAAAGAGAGGCCCTGCACGCAGAAGAAAAAAAGTTTGCGTATTCTGTGGAAAAGAGAATAACGAAATCGATTATAAAGATGTAGCAAAACTGAAAAAGTACGTTTCTGAAAGAGGAAAAATTCTTCCTAGAAGAATTACAGGAAACTGTGCAAAACATCAGAGAGCCCTTACAGTAGCAATCAAGAGAGCAAGACACATTGCTCTGATGCCATACGTACAGGACTAATTCTAAAGAGCGTAAATACATCGGAAGGACTACCACATATTGTTGTGTGGTGGTTCTTTTTTATTTACTTTTCAGTAGATATTCGAAAACAGTTTTTGTTATAATAAGGAAAAATGGATATAAAGGAGGAGACATAATGGCAGGAAAAGCATCAGATAAGATTCAATACTATCAGAATCCAAGTGGTCCGACTATCGGAACAGTCGGTCGGACAGTGATTGAGAAAGACGGGTTTTATTTTAAAGATTTGGACGGCAGCGGGGAATGGAAAGAATACGATGACTGGAGGCTTCCGGCAAAAGAGCGTGCGGAAGCCTATGTAAAAGAGCTGACGGTCAAGGAAAAGATTGCACAGCTGTTTATTTCTGACTGGAGAATGGGGAAATATCCATCAGGCGGTCCTATGACATTTGAGCCGAGTGAGAAGGTGTTGGATGAAAGTGGTTTGCTGGATGAGGGAGAGTTTCGGGGAAAGACTATTTTCGGTGAGCAGCATCTGCCGGGAACGACGACTTTGCTGAAAGAGTGGTTTTCCCGTCACATGATTTTACGGGCAAATCCTACCCCGGAAGATCTGGCAGACTGGATGAATCAGCTCCACGCAGTGGCAGAAGAGTGTGAGCATTTTATTCCGGTCAGCGTAGCTTCGAATTCCAGGAATGAAAATGGTGAAATGGTCTTTGGTATGAATGATGCGGTGGGTACTTTTGCCACCTGGCCGGGGACGATGGGGATTGCGGCAGCAGTAAAGGGCGCCGGGATTGAAGTTGCAGATCAGTTCGCAGACTGTATCCGCAGAGAATGGAATGCCTGTGGTCTGCGCAAGGGGTATATGTATATGGCAGATGTGATGACAGACCCCAGATGGCAGAGGACTTACGGTACTTTCGGGGAGGATCCGGAGTTGATTTATGAGATTATGGATCATATCATCCCAAGAATCCAGGGAAGCGCAGAGGGTGTGACGCCACAAGGCGTTGCGGTAACGACGAAGCATTTTCCGGGAGGCGGAGCAAGAGAGAATGGATTTGATCCTCATTATGCAGCAGGACAGTGGAATGTCTATGCAACCGAGGGATCTTTACAGAAGTATCATATACCGGCGTTCAAAGCCGCAGTAAAGAATCATACGTCATCTATTATGCCGTATTATTCAAAGCCGTCAGCAGAGAAGAGCGCACTGCAGAGGGATTGTAATGGGGAAAAACTGGAATTCCAGCCGTTTGGATTCGCATACAATCGTCCGTTTATTCAGGAAATGCTCCGAGAACAGATGGGATTTGAAGGGTATATCAATTCCGATACCGGTATTGTGCATAATATGAGCTGGGGAGTGGAGATGCTGGATATTCCGGAACGTATTGGATTTGCAGTGAATCACGCAGGGGTGGATCTTATCAGTGGTCTGTATGACAACGAAGCAGGAATGGAAGCTTACATGCGAGGGAAAAATGCATATTATGAAACACATCCGATTCCGGAAGGGTTTCAAAAAGAACAGCTGATCTTGACGGATGAAACATTGGATCGGGCGGTTGCGCGCACTTTACAGGAGCTGTTTGAACTTGGTATGTTTGAAAATCCATACAGGGATCCCAAAGAGGCTGTGAAAGCAGTGGCAGAACAGAAGGATTGGGATGCAGCTGCGAAAGCACACCGTCAGAGTGTAGTTCTTTTGAAGAATAAGGATGTTCTGCCTTTGACAGAAGAGAAACTGAAAGGAAAGAACATTTATGTTGAGGCATTCCATAAGGATGCAGAACAGTCAAAAAAATCTACAGAGGCTTTGAAAGAAATGTTCTCAGGTGTAATGCTGACAGAAAATCCGAAGGAAGCGGACTTTGCGATCCTGATGATTTCTCCGTCCAGTGGAGAGTATTTTAATGCAACACAGGGATATCTGGAATTGGATATCTGTGAGGAAAAAGTAGTGTGCAATGTGAGTGCAGACGGAAAACCTGAGTCAGGAACACACAAAGAGACGACTTTGGCAGGTGCGGACAGGATAAAAAGAATTGCAGATGCAGTCCATAAAAATGGAGGAAAAGTGATTTCGAATATCAATTTTACACTTGCCTGGCTGGTGAAAAATGTGGAAACGCAGTCAGATGCACTGTTAGCAGGATTTGATACGTATCCGAACGCAACGCTGGATGTCATTTTGGGTCGGTTTGCGCCGGTAGGCAAGCTGCCTGTCACATTGCCGAGGGGAGAAGAGGTATTAGCAGTGAATGCAGAAGGAGTCTGCATCAGTCCAAACGATGTTCCGGGATATGACAAAGATTTGTATATGCCGGATGAAATGAAGGATGAGAACGGAAAGGCTTATGCATACAGAGACAGTATGGGAAATTATTATGAATTGAATTTTGGATTGAGCTATCCGGGGGAAACAGTGAAAGAATAAAAATAAAATAAAAGGATTGATATCTGTTCCAAACAGAGTATACTGGAAATAAAATGGCTGACAAGGCAGGAGAAAGAGCAGGTAAAGTATGAATCTAAACAAAGAAAATTTAAAAAAGATACGGGGACTGATCGTGTTTACAGTGATTCTTCTGATCGCATTGTGGAATTATTCATTAATTCTGGATGTGCTTGGACAGGGAGTGGGAATTGTATATCCGTTTCTTTTAGGCGGTGCAATTGCATTTGTGATCAATGTTCCGATGAGTTTTTTTGAAGAAAAGCTGTTTCAAAATCAAATGATGAAAAATAAAAAAGTGGCACAGAGGCTGGCCCGTCCGATCAGTCTGATCATTACGCTGATCGTAGTAGTCAGTGTGATCGGGCTGGTGGTATTCGGAGTGCTTCCGAAGCTGGGGGACACTTTTATATCGATCGGGAAAGGAATACAGTCATTTATGCCGAAAGCGCAGAGCTGGGCAGAAGAGATTTTCCATAACAATAAGGAAATCAAAGAATGGCTGGACAGTCTGACTCTGGATTGGGACAAAATAATAAATGAAGTCGTGAAGTTTTTTACGAGTGGAGCGAGCAGCGTTCTTGGCTCTACGATTGTTGTGGCAAGAAGGATTGCCAGTGGAATTACAACCTTTGTGATTGCGTTTGTTTTTGCATGCTACATTTTGTTGCAGAAAGAAAAATTAAATATTCAGATCCGGAAAGTGATGTATGCATACATGAAAGAAGATCTGGTGAAAAAGGTTCTGGATGTTTGTTCTCTGAGTTACCGTACATTTTCGAATTTCCTGACAGGACAGTGTCTGGAGGCCGTGATTCTGGGAACGATGTTTGTGATCTGTATGGGAATCCTGCAGATGCCATATGCGATGCTCATTGGTGTTCTGATCGCGTTTACTGCGCTGATTCCGATTTTCGGGGCATTTATTGGCTGCGTAGTGGGAGCATTTCTGATTCTGACGGTGGCGCCGATGAAGGCTTTGGTTTTTGTGATCATGTTCCTGATCCTTCAGCAGATCGAGGGAAATCTGATCTATCCGAGAGTGGTGGGCAGTTCTGTGGGACTTCCGTCTATCTGGGTGCTGGCAGCGGTCAGTATCGGAGCCAGTCTGATGGGAATCGTGGGAATGCTGGTTTTCATTCCAATCGTTTCCGTGCTGTATGCACTTCTCCGTGGGGATGTCTATGAGCATCTGGAAAAAAAGGGAATTGCTGTTGACCGGGAATCCGGTGAGATATATCGGCCGAAGGAACCGGATGTGGATGAAAGCTGACATGGAGACAAAAAAGTGGTATACTAAGACTGAGTTTGTGGAATCACAGCGTATGGGGAGGCTGTGCAAATGAAAGTATGGATAGAGGATAGGAAATCATGAAGAACAAAAACATGCGTTTAAAAGGGCAGCTGAGGATGTACATGCAGTGGCCGCTGATCATGACGATCTTACTGTTGGCAATGAATATCTGGATGTATATGACGGATCAAAAAGCCGGACTTACGATGACGGTATTCGTCATTATTTATGTAGTGATCGTTGGATTGTTATATTTTTACAACCGCTCTCTTATTCTGGCAGATTTGATCCAGTTCTCAACACAGTACAAGGGAATTCAGAACACGCTGTTAAAGGAGTTGACCGTTCCCTATGCGATCATTCTGGAGGATGGACATATTTTATGGAAGAATGACCGTTTTTCGGAAATCGTGGATGGAAGAGAAAAGTTTATCCAGAAGGTAATCCCGGAATTGAATAAGGGAATTTTTCCGAAAGATGATGAGACCAGAAGCGAGCTGGAGATCACATATAAGGAGCGGGATTATCAGGTGGAGCTGCGCCGGATTTCCCTTGAGGGCTTCAGCGAGAGTGAGCGGATGCTGCAGATTCCGAAAGAAAAAGAGTATTTTATCGCACTTTATATGAGGGATGTGACAGAACTGAATTCTTACATCCGTGAAAATGAAGATCAGAGGCTTATTGCCGGGCTGATCTACATTGACAACTATGATGAAGTGATGGAGAGCGTGGAAGAAGTCCGTCAGTCTCTTTTGGTCGCTCTGATCGACAGAAAGATTAATAAGTATATCAACGATGTGGACGGAATTGTAAAAAAACTGGAGAATGATAAATATTTCTTTGTTGTGAAAAAAGAAAGCTACCGTAAGTTTGAAGCTGACAGGTTTTCGCTCCTGGAAGAAGTCAAGCAGGTCAACATCGGAAATGCCCGATCCGCTACTTTGAGTATCGGATTAGGACTGAATACAGCAACTTATGCGCTGAGCTACAATTATGCCCGTATGGCGATCGATCTTGCACTGGCACGAGGAGGAGACCAGGCGGTGATCAAGGATTGTAAAGGAATCACATATTTTGGAGGTAAGAAAGAGCAGACAGCCAAAAATACGAGAGTTAAAGCCCGTGTTAAGGCAGAGGCGCTCAGAGAGTTCATTGTGGCAAAGGATCAGGTTATTGTTATGGGACATAAGATTTCAGATCCGGACTCTTTTGGAGCGTGTATGGGAATTTACAGAGCTGCTGTTGCTTTGGAAAAGAAGGCGCATATCGTGATCAACGACGTGAGTACTTCGATTAAGCCTCTGTATGATGAGATCGCGCAGAGCAGTGTGTATGGAAAAGATATTTTCCTGACTTCCGGAGAAGCGCTGGATTATATTTCAGACAGCGCTATGGTCGTGGTGGTAGATACGAACAAACCACAGATGACAGAGTGTCCGGAACTTTTAAAGAGATCTAAGACCATTGCGGTGCTGGATCATCACCGGCAGAGCAGTACGGTGATCGACAATGCAGTCCTGTCCTATATTGAGCCGTATTCATCCTCCACCTGTGAGATGGTGGCAGAAGTATTGCAGTATATTGTGGATGATATCAAGGTGCCGTCCATTGAGGCAGACTGCCTGTATGCAGGGATCATGATCGATACGAGGAATTTTATGAACCGTACCGGTGTCCGTACATTTGAGGCGGCGGCATATTTAAGACGCTGCGGAGCGGACATTACCCGGGTCAGAAAGATGTTCCGGGACGATATGGAGTCTTACCGTGCCAAGGCAGAGGCGATGCGTATGGCAGAGGTCTACAGAGAACAGTATGCCATTGCAGAGTGTCCGAGTGACATTGCAAGTCCGACGGTACTGGCGGCACAGACAGCAAATGAGCTGCTGGATATCAATGGTATCAAGGCATCTTTTGTGCTGACAGTGTATGATGGAAGGATTTTCCTGAGCGCACGTTCTATAGACGAAGTAAACGTGCAGATCATAGCGGAAAAACTGGGCGGAGGCGGTCATATCAATTCAGCCGGCGCACAGTTTGAACATACAAACGTAAAAGAGGCGATCGAGGCGCTAAAGGTAACGATCGACCAGATGATAGAGGAAGGAGATATATAAAATGAAAGTGATTTTATTACAGGATGTAAAAGCTCTTGGAAAAAAAGGAGAGGTTGTCAATGTAAATGACGGATATGCGAGAAACTTTATTCTGCCGAAAAAGCTTGGGGTAGAAGCAAACGGGAAAAATCTCAATGACCTGAAGCTGCAGAAGAACAATGAAGCCAAGGTTGCACAGGAGCACCTGGATGCAGCGAAAAAACTGGCAGAGGAACTCAAAGCAGGAAAAGTCGTACTTACCATGAAAGTCGGTGAAGGCGGAAGAACATTCGGTTCTGTTTCCAGCAAGGAGATTGCAGAGGCAGTCAAAGAGCAGATGCATCTGGATATTGATAAAAAGAAGATTCAGCTGAAAGAGCAGATCAAAACACTGGGAACACATATCGTATCTGTAAAACTGCATCCGGAAGTGACAGCAGAGTTGAATGTTTCCGTGAAAGAAGCATAAGGGGAAATAGAGTTTATGGAAGCAGCGATTAAACGAATATTGCCCCACAGCACAGAAGCGGAGCAGGCGGTTGTGGGCGCCATGCTGATGGATAAAGATGCAATTATGGTCGCAGCTGAGATGCTTACAGGGGAGGATTTCTATCAGAGTGCATACGGAATGCTGTTTGATGCGATGGTAGAATTGTTTCAGGCAGGGAAGCCGGTGGATCTGATCACACTGCAGGAGCATTTGAAAGAGAAAAATGCTCCGCCGGAGGTCAGCGGACTGGAGTTTGCAAGAGAACTTCTGGTCAACGCCCAGACCTCGGCAAATATTAAGTATTACGCAGAGATCGTCCGCGAAAAAGCAACTCTTCGGAAGATGATCAAGATCAATGAAGAGATTGCAAACAACTGTTATCTGGAGAATCAACCGCTGGATGTGATCATGGATGCTGCGGAAAAGCGGATTTTTGAGTTGGCACAGCATGGAAACAGTCAGGAATATACGCCGATCAAGCAGGTTGTGTTAAATGCTTTGGAAGTGATCGAGAAAGCATCCAAGACAAAAGGAACGGTAACCGGAATTCCGACAGGCTTCATTGATCTGGATTACAAACTCTCCGGTCTGCAGCGTTCGGATCTGATTCTGGTGGCGGCGCGTCCGTCTATGGGAAAGACAGCATTTGTACTGAACATTGCCCAGCATGTGGCGTTCCGTCAGGAGAAGGCCGTTGCCATCTTCAGTCTTGAGATGTCCAAGGAACAGCTTGTAAATCGTCTGTTCTCTTTGGAGGCTCATGTAGATGCGCAGATACTGAGAACCGGAAATCTGAAAGATTCGGATTGGGAAAAACTGATCGAAGGTGCCGGTACGATCGGAAAATCAAAACTGATCATTGACGATACTTCGGGTATTTCTATTACAGAGATGCGTTCCAAGTGCCGTAAGTACAAGTTAGAGCACGGTCTGGATCTGATCATCATCGACTACCTGCAGTTGATGAGCGGAAGTGGTGGAAGAAGCAATGAAAGCCGTCAGCAGGAGATTTCCGAAATCTCCCGTTCTCTAAAAGGACTGGCAAGAGAATTGAATGTTCCGGTGATCGCATTGTCTCAGTTGAGCCGTGCGGTAGAACAGAGAACGGACAAACGCCCGATGCTTTCCGACCTTCGTGAGTCCGGAGCCATCGAGCAGGATGCCGATGTCTGTATGTTTATCTATCGTGAGGATTATTATATTCCTGATACAGAAGACAAAAATATTGCGGAAATCATCATTGCAAAACAGAGAAACGGTCCGGTTGGAACCGTCAGACTGGCATGGATGCCGCAGTACACCCGTTTTGGAAATGAACTTCGTCAGGATCAGCAGTGATTGAACATATTTTTTAATCTGCCGAGCGGATGTTCGCGGGCCGCCTCTTTGCGGTTCGCCTGCTGCTGGCGGATCAGCGTGTCCAGTTTGCGGAAATGTTCTTCTTCCTGCCGTTCTTTTGCCTGGAAGAGGAAGTCCATTTCTCGTATGACATCAGTAGTGACAGACTTACTGATGTCTTTTTTTAATTCTTCATTGTTGGACACGACGACCTCTGTCAATACATCTCCGATCAGAGAACGGACCTGTTCCAGTTGAGTGACCGGCACGACTTCTGCTTCGGAGATGGCTGCTGGAGTTGATACAGCCGCCGGAGCAGAAACCGCAGCGGGAGCTGACACAGTCGAGGCAGTCATTTCTTTTTTCAGAGCTGCTTTTTTTAATGCCTCTGTCTTTTGAAGCTTCAGTTTGGTTGATTTTAATTCCGGAATGAGAGGCTTTAAGTCCTTTAAAAGCATTCCGGCATCTTTTAGTTTTTTAATACAGCAAAAGAGTTGTATATCATCTTCGGTATAATATCGATGTCCCATTTCTGTGCGTCCGATGACAAGCTCAAGCTCTTCCTCCCAGTAACGCAGAACGTGAGATTCTACATGAACCTGTTTTGCCGCTTCAGAAATCATAAATCTGACCTCGCCCATTAAAATATACCTCCTATGATCTGTTTTCGGTATTATTATAGCATGAGGGGGTGTAAAACGCCTTAGAAACCGTTCGTCAAATTGTGTCAGGAAGTGACTTGAGATTACTGGGAACAGCAGCGATTTTAAAGATATGAAAAAGAGCATCCTGAATCTGAGATTCAAAATGCTCTTTTCATGCTTGTGATCACTCGCAAATATTAAAAATTACTCTGCTGAAATAGCTCCTGTAGGACAGGCAGCTTCACATGCTCCGCAGTCAACGCAAGCATCAGCATCGATTTCGTATTTGCCATCGCCTTCGGAGATAGCTCCTACTGGACATTCGCCTTCGCAAGAACCACAGCTTACACATTCATCACTAATTACGTGTGCCATAATATGTATCCTCCTTCTTTGGAATTACGATAAAGGATTGCCGTTACCGTTACCAACATTTTAATACAAATGAGGGAAATATACAAGCATTATCATTGTGAATTTATGGTTAAAATCAAATGCAATTTAAAGAGTAAAAATATAAAATTTTTCAAAAATTAAGAAAATATTTCTTTTTTTTTCACAGAAATCGTGTATAGTATACCTTATCGGACGAAGTCCGCCCGCCGAAAGCATGTATTACGGGATGCATAAGGGGGATAAGCTATTGTGAAAAGACAGTTTATACTGGAGGTTTTGATATGACAAGAAAATTAAGAGCAGTGATACCGGCGATCTTGTGTGTTGCCCTGGCAGCCAGTGCCTGCAGCAAAAAGGAGGAGACTCCGACTTTTACAGGAGATAAGACTGAGGAGCCTTCGTATCAGGCTAATCTGGATTTTGTGACACCGGCAGCTTACAGCAATATACAGGGGCTTAATCTGGAGCCGGGTACTTATATATCGATCATCGGAAAGGATGAGAACTCGTCTTATTGGAAAGAAGTAAAAAAAGGTGTGGAACAGGCGGTAAAGGATCTGAATAAGACTCTTGGATATAGTGGGGAAGATAAGATCAAGGCAACCTTTAATGCACCGGACGGAGAGGATATTGATGAACAGGTCAATATTCTGGATGAAGAACTGGCGCGGTATCCGGATGCGTTAGGAATCGCAAGTATTGATGAGGATGCATGTAAGGTACAGTTTGATGCGGCAGCAGAGAATGGGATTCCGGTCATTGCTCTGGACTCCGGAAATACGTATCAGGGAATCCAGTGTACTGTAAAGACGAACCATACAGAGGCTGCAAAAACAGTCGCATATCAGCTGTGCAATGGAATTGAGGATGCGGGAGAGGTTCTGCTTCTGGCGTCTGACAGTAATTCGGAAGCAGCAAAAGAGCGTTTGGCAGGATTTCAGGAAGAAATCAAGAGCGAACATCCGAATGTGCAGATTGTAGATACGATTTACTGTGACCAGATGGATGATCTGAAAAAAGAGATTGCAGAGCAAAAGAATGCTGCAAAGAAGGCAGAGGAACCGGAGATCACAGCAGATGATCTCAGCGATGAAGATGTGATCCTGTATTATATGGAACAGCATCCAAATCTCAAAGGAATGTTCGGAACGAATGTTACGGCAGTGCAGCTTGGATTGTCAGCCTTGAAAGAGGCAGAAAAGACAGATGAAATTGTTCTTACAGGATTTGATGCCGGAGAAGCTCAGATCGAGGCATTGAAAAATGGGGAGATTGAAGGGCTTGCAGTGCAGAATCCATTTGGAATCGGTTATGCTTCTGTAGTGGCAGCAGCAAGGAGTATCCTTCAGACAGGAAACGAAGCTCTTGTGGACACAGGATATGTGTGGGTGACAAACGAGAATATGGAAGATGCGTCCATTAAAAATATGCTCTATAAATAGAAGAGATTCTTCCTATGTTGTTGGAGAAGAAGATCACAAGGTTTTCTCTGACGGATCACGATACGATTGACGGAATCCAAAAAGCAAGGATGCTTAACAGAGATCGGATCACATTTATTTCCGGGATTGAATTTACATGCCAGGAGAAGACTCTGGATGCGGTTTCTCTGCCATTTTCCATTCATCTGCTCGGCTATGGCTTTGATGAGAATGATTCGGATCTGATCAAAGCACTGGAGGCGCGAAAACAGAGGGTTCTGGAAGTGTTTGAGTCTTTGTTGAATGCCGCTAATATTTCAATAGAGCAGGCGATTCGATTGATTCATAAAGCCGGGGGACGTGCTGTGTGGGCACATCCCCTCTTTGTTTATCGCAATTTTGAAAAACGAAAATTGGAAAAAGAAGATCCATGGATCCAAGGGAAGGGACTTCATGGGAATGAAAGTATTGCATGAAGATTGGATCGGGTAAAAAGACATATTAAAAAAAGTTGATATGTATATTGACAAAAGATGCATTCAGAGGTATGATACACATATCAAAAATATTTGATGTAAGGTGAAGGGTATGGATGATTATTCAAAAGATGTAAAGATTTTCAAAGCACTTTGTGATGAAAAACGACTGGCGATTTTAAACCATTTGAAAAGCGGTGAAAAGTGCGCCTGTGTTTTAATTGAGTATATGAATATCGGACAGTCCGCTTTATCCTATCACATGAAAATACTTTGCGAGTCAGGGCTGGTAGTCAGCAGGCAAGAAGGAAAATGGACACATTACAGTCTCAGTAAAAGTGGAAGTGAGTATGCTTCCAGACGTCTGTTGGAACTGACAACACCAGAAAGTGAAAAGCAGTCAAAATGCTGTTGATAGAGGTCATCTTCGGATGGCTTTTATAAAACCTCAATACATCAAAAAAAGTTGATATATCAAAGAAGAGGAGTGATTTTTTGGAATTTTTAAATACAATCTGGATATTTTTTCAGGATCAGATACTGGGGATGAAGTTTCTGAATCTGTTGATCGGCGATGTATTATCTGCGGCAGGTGTGGATATCGGCGGCCGCCTGGGCGGAAGTATTCAATTTTTTCTGTATGACGTGGTCAAAATTACAATTTTGTTATGCTTGTTGATTTTTATGATTTCATATATCCAGAGTTATTTTCCACCGGAAAGAAGTAAGAAGATTTTAGGAAAATTTGACGGAATAGGAGCAAATGTGATATCCGCTTTACTGGGAACAGTTACTCCTTTTTGTTCCTGTTCTTCCATTCCGTTGTTTATCGGATTTACAAGTGCCGGATTGCCATTGGGAGTTACCTTTTCGTTCTTGATCTCTTCTCCTATGGTTGATCTGGGAAGTCTTGTATTGCTGATGAGTATTTTTGGAGCGAAAGTTGCAGCGGCTTATGTTATTCTCGGGCTGGTCATTGCGGTTATCGGCGGGACATTGATTGAAAAACTGCATATGGAAAAATATGTAGAGGATTTTGTAAAAAATGCAAGAAGTGTTGATATCAGTTCACCGACATTAACCAAAAAAGACAGGGTACAATATGCCAAAAAGCAGGTGATAGGAACTTTTAAAAAAGTATTTCCATACATTCTGATTGGGGTAGGAATAGGAGCAGTGATCCATAACTGGATTCCGGAAAGTTGGATCGAGAGTGTTTTGGGAAGTCGGAATCCTTTTGGTGTGATTTTAGCAACGCTGGTTGGAATCCCGATGTATGCGGATATATTCGGTACAATCCCTGTTGCAGAAGCTTTGTTATCAAAAGGTGCAGAGCTGGGAACAATTTTATCATTTATGATGGCAGTAACAACATTAAGTCTGCCGTCTTTGATCATGCTGAAAAAAGCTGTAAAACCAAAATTACTGGTATTATTTATTGGGATATGCACGGCAGGGATTATCATTGTCGGTTATACTTTTAATATCTTCAGCGCAGTATTTATTTAAAGGAGAACGTGAATTATGGAATTATTTGAAAAAAAGGATGAAGGAATTAAAAAGAATATTGGAAGAGAAGGAGGCGTAACAGATATGGATAAAATGAAAGTGGCTTTTATATGTGTTCACAACTCATGTCGCAGTCAGATTGCGGAAGCGCTTGGTAAATATCTTGCAAGTGATGTCTTTGAAAGTTATTCTGCCGGAACAGAAACGAAACCGCAGATCAATCAGGATGCAGTTCGCTTAATGAAGGAAATATACCAGATTGATATGGAAGAAACACAGTACTCAAAGCTGTTGTCAGATATCCCTCCTGTAGATATTGTGATCACAATGGGATGTAATGTGAACTGCCCGACTTTTTCATGCAGGCACAGGGAGGATTGGGGATTGGAGGATCCTACTGGAAAAAGCGATGAAGAATTCCAGAAGACAATAAAACTCATTGATTCAAAAATTATGGATTTAGCGAATAGAATTAAGGTTGATTTTATCACGCAAAGTGTCGTCTGAATCCATTGTTTCGTCTGTCTGCTGTAATACAGCAGCATCTGCGTTACTCGGTGTAGGAGGCGGATTTGCATTCTGCTATATTTTAAGCTTCATTCCGAAAATAAAAGAGGCACTCCCGATCCATTTGCTGGATGGGGTACCTCTGCTTGCGGGAAGTGTTGATATCAAGGACTATTTTGCGGCGATTGCAGTCACACTGCTTGTTGGTATCGTGAATCTTGCAGCAGCTGTTTTCATATTTAACAAAAGAGACCTGTAAGGATTTAAACCTTCGTCAGAGAGAAGATGAACTCTGTGCCAACGCCCTCTGTGCTGATGACATTGATATGTTCATCGTGAGCCTGAATGGCCTCTTTGACGATGGCAAGTCCGAGGCCGGTTCCTTTTTTATCCTTTCCGCGGGACAGGTCGGACTTGTAAAAGCGTTCCCAGATTTTATTCAGTTCTTTTTTTGGAATTCCCATTCCGGTATCCTTGACAGAAACAAAAACCTTCTCATTCTTTTCGGTGACCTCAATCGTGATCGAAGAGTCGTTTCCGCTGAATTTGATCGCATTATCAATGAGATTGTAAAGAACCTGCTGAATCTTCCGTCGGTCTGCATACACGAGAATATTGCCTGCCAGAAGCAGAAGCTCAATGGAAATCCGTTTGCTTGTGCAGGTGCCTTCGAAAGAGGCGGCAGTGTTCTTGATCATCTGCTGGATATCAAACTCTGTCTTGTCCAGGATCATTTCATTCCGGTCAAACTCGTTGAGTGTCAAAAGATCCTGTGTCAGATCTGTCAGACGTTCCGTCTCAAAGAGAATGATATTCAAATATTTCTGATGCAACTGGGGCGGAATCGTGCCGTCAGTCATCGCCTGCACATAGCCTTTGATCGAGGTGAGCGGAGAACGGAAGTCGTGAGAGACATTCGCTACAATCTTTTTCTGGTATTCCTCCATATCCTTCAGCTGTGAGGACATGTAATTCAGAGAAGCAGAAAGATATCCCATCTCGTCGTGCGTTGTTACAGGAATCTCATAGGTCAGATTTCCGGATGCATACTGAGTTGCCGCTTCTGTAATCTGTCTCAGTGGACGGAATACAAAAAATTCAAACCCAATCAGAAAGAGAAAGGACAGCAGATAGATCACGGCCATCGTAATGTATACCGGCAGGATCAGAGAATGGCATGTCTGCTTCAGGCTTTCGATCGGACGATGGATCAAAAGATAGCCCTGCACAGAAAAGTCCTGGGTGACAGGTGCCATGACAGTAATTACATCTTCCTCAAAGTATCCATGATAATTTCCGGAGATAAACTGATTGTTTCCGATCTCGGCAGGGTCGAATTCCAGGATCTGTTCCGGGGCTTCGGTTCCATCCAGAGGGGCAGAAGTAATCAATGTGCCGTCTGTTTTGACAAACCAGACGGACGCGTTCAGATACAGCTGCATAGCCTGCAGCTGAGAATGAACAGACCAGGCTGAAAGATCATTTGAAAAGTATGAGGGCAGGTAGGAGGTCGCAGTCTGATTTGCAATCCGGTACATATTTTGTGAGGAATCCTGTTCTAGTTTATTGAGCAGAAGCTGATTCGACAAAAGGGATACCGTGAAAATACTGAGAAATCCAAAGATAATATACAGCATGATAAATTTTAAACGCAGTGTACTTTTCATAGTATCCATCCTTTTTTGTTTATTTTACTTCGAATTTATAACCGATTCCCCATACGGTGCTCAGTCCCCAGCCCGGATGATCTTTGATCTTTTCGCGGAGACGTTTGATATGAACATCTACTGTGCGGGTGTCGCCGATGTATTCATAGCCCCAGATCTGATCCAAAAGCTGTTCTCTTGTAAATACCTGATTTGGAGAAGCAGCCAGAAAGTATAAAAGCTCCAGTTCTTTTGGAGGCATGTCAACGTTCTGGCCGTCGCACAGTACGGAATAGTTTGTAAGATTGATGGTAAGTCCGTCGTACTCGACACATTTTACCTTTTCTGCGGCAGGTGCTTCCGGCTTGACCGGCTGATAACGGCGCAGGACAGCACGCACTCGTGCTACCATCTCTTTGGAGTCAAACGGCTTCATGATATAGTCATCTGCCCCCAGCTCCAGTCCCAGTACTTTGTCAAATACTTCTCCTTTTGCAGAGAGCATGATGATCGGTACCTGTGATTTGGCGCGCAGTTCCCGGCAGACTTGATAGCCGTCGATTCCCGGAAGCATCAGATCCAGAAGAACAAGGTTTGGCTGATATGTCTCAAAGGCAGACAGCGCATCCTCCCCGTTTGACACAATTTTCGTATCAAAGCACTCTTTCATCAGATAGAGCGAGATCAGTTCTGCGATATTCTCATCATCATCCACAATTAAAATTTTCTGTTTTGCAATCATAAATACTCCTCTCTTATAACCCCGTTTATTTTAACTCCACGATCGTGACGCCGGCGTCTCCTTCTCCGAATTCCCCGAGACGGTAGGACTTAACATGCTTCTGACGGCGCAGGAATTCGTGAATTCCTTTTCGGAGTGCTCCGGTTCCTTTTCCGTGTACTACCCGCACTGTGCTTAAATGGGACAGCAGAGCATCATCCAGATATTTGTCCAGCTCAGAAACTGCTTCGTCTACAGTCTTTCCAAGCAGATTGATTTCAGGGCTCACGGACAGAGATTTGCTCATTTTCAGCCTGCCTTTTGACGTACGTTTGAATGATTTTGGTGCATAAGGATTCGCCTCTTCGATAATCTCCAGATTTGAAATGTGAACCTGAGATCTTAAAATTCCCATCTGCACTGTCACATTTCCGCGGGAATCCGGAAGGGAACTGATGGTTCCGGTCAGATTCATGCTCAGTACTTTTACAGATTCTCCGAGTTTGAAATCAGTCGGTTTGTATTCCTTTTTCGGTTTCTGTACTTTCAAAGATGAAGATGCGGTATTTTCCTTCATCTTCTTGCGCAGACGTTCTCGTTCTTTTTCCATTTCGGCGGCTGAAATATTTTCTTTTCCGAATTTGCGGAAATTTTTAATCGTCTCATCAGCCACATCTTTGGCATCGCGCAGGATTGTATTTGCCTTTTCGCGGGCTTCGGCAAGAATCCGCTCTCTTTGTTCCTCAATGCGTTCTTGTTTTTGCTGCGCCTGACTTTTCAGTGCTTCGATTTCTTTTTTATATGCTGCAATCTCTTCCTGTTCTTTTTCAATCGTGCGCTTGCTTGTCTCCAGATCTGAGATCAGATCCTCAAATGAGACATCCTGTTCGGAAAGTCTGGTTTTGGCATCTTCGATGATATAATCCGGAAGGCCGAGCTTACCGGAAATTGCAAATGCATTACTCTTTCCCGGGATTCCGATCAGAAGGCGGTAGGTCGGGCGCAGACTTTCTACGTCAAACTCACAGCAGGCATTCTCAACTCCGGGAGTGGAAAGTGCGTAAACCTTTAATTCACTGTAATGAGTGGTAGCCATGGTGCGGATTCCACGTCCGTGCAGGTAGGAGAGAATGGCGATGGCCAGCGCGGCTCCTTCGGTAGGATCCGTTCCGGCTCCAAGCTCATCAAACAGAACTAGAGAATTCTCATCTACATCATGCAGGAAAGAGACAATATTTGTCATATGAGAAGAGAAGGTACTCAAGCTCTGCTCAATGCTCTGCTCATCTCCGATATCTGCATAGACCTGTTTAAACACTGCCAGTTCAGAACGGTCTCTGGCAGGGATGTGAAGGCCGGACTGTCCCATCAGGGTAAAAAGTCCTACGGTTTTTAAAGATACCGTCTTTCCGCCGGTATTTGGTCCTGTAATGATCAGAAGAGAAAAATCGTCTCCCAGAGAAACCGTGATCGGAACTACTTTTTTCGGATCCAGAAGAGGATGTCTTCCCTCACGGATGTGAATGCGTCCATCTGTGTTGAGGATCGGACGGCTGGCATTCATAGAAAGTGCCAGTGCACCGCGGGCAAAGATAAAATCAAGATCCGTCAGAATACGGTAATCCGTGCGGATCTCTTCAATATACTGCGCGGTCTCTTCGCTGAGACGGGCGAGGATGACCTGAATTTCTTCCTGTTCTTTCGCATACAGTTCTTTGAGGTCGTTGTTCAGTTTTACGACTGCCATCGGCTCGATAAACAGTGTAGAACCGGTGGAGGACTGATCGTGGATCATCCCGTTGACCTGACTGCGATACTCGGCTTTGACCGGAACACAGTAGCGGTCTCCGCGCATGGTGATGATCGGATCCTGCAGATAGGTGCGCAGAGAACCGTTCACCAGATTTGTCAGAGTTGCATGAACTTTATCGTTGATGTGTCCGATGCTGCGGCGGATATTCTTTAATGTGCTGCTGGCATCATCGCTGATCTCGTCTTCTCCCTGAATACAGCGCTCAATCTCGGCAGTCAGAGGAAACAGAGGTTCCAGCTGTTCAAAATAGACATCCAGGCAGTCACAAAGCTCTTCCTGTGTGTCGTGACGTCCGTAAGCCTTTACTTTTCCGGCATTCTGTAAAACTTTGCAGATGCGAAGAAGCTCTCCGCATCCAAGTGCACCGCCAATCTCCAGACGTTTTAAAGACTCTCCGATGGGGAATGCATTGCCAAAAGAGATGCGTCCCTTTTTGACGATCCGTGTAAATGCCGCTTCGGTCTGCTCCTGTGCAGTGTTGATCTTTTCCGGATCGATCATCGGTTTCAGCTTGCGGCAAAGCTGTTTTCCGCGCATGGAAGAAGCCTGTTCCTCCAAAAGCGCAGTGATTTTATAATATTCTAATTTTGTCAATGTTTTTTGATTCATATTCTTTCACCTTTTATAATTCGAACTCACAGCTATATTTTACCTTATTTGTGGGGGAATGAAAAGGATAAATATTGAACAATCCGGGGGAATCGGTTATACTATACAGCAGAGGAGATTAGCAATTATGCCGTGGAATGAAGACCCAAAAGAAAAGTCCCCCAAAGACTTGAATGAAGAGCAAAAAGAGGATAGTTTTTCTTTTCTGCAGGAGACGATCAAGCCGGAACCGATCACCGGAAAACAGGTGAGAAAACAGCTTCTGAAACTGGCTGTTTATGGAATCGTGGTAGGTGCGTTTGCCTGTCTGGGTTTTTATGCCCTGAATCCGTGGGTACAGAACTTATTTCCGGGATCTCCGAAAACTGTGACCATTCCGGAAGACAGTGAAGAGACGCATCTGGAAGAAGACGAGGCGCAGGAGCAGGATTCGCAGGAGAAAAATCTGAGAGCAGAAGATTATGAAGCCATGATGCAGAGTGTTTACCAGATTGCAGCAGAGGCCGCAAAAAGTGTGGTCACGGTTCGGGGTGAGCAGGATGCGGCGAATCTTACAAAGGATGTAAATAATGAAGATATGGGATGTACAGGGCTGATCGCAGCAGACAATGGACAGGAGCTTTTGATCCTCAGCAACAATTCTGTCTGCGGGGAATCCACTGTCTGGAATGTGCAGTTTTCAGATGGCAGCACCTGTGAAGCATCGCTGAAAAAGCAGGATAAAAACAGTCATCTGGCGGTGTTTGGTGTCAGAAGAAATCTGATTTCTGAAAGCACGTGGGATGAGATAAAAACAGCGGCTCTCGGAAATTCAAATATAGTGGCAGAGGGAGATCCGGTGATCGCCCTTGGAGATACATTTGGATATTCAGATGGAACAGGATATGGTATGATCAGTTCTAACGCACATGAAAAAGCAATTCCGGATCATACATTCAGCGTTCTGGCGACAGATATTCCGTCAGCGGATTTTAGTTCCGGTGTTCTGTGTAATCTGGACGGGGAGATCATCGGGCTCATTGATTCCGAGATCTGGACAGAGAATCAGGGTCATACTGCCAATGCATATGGGATTTCTGATTTAAAACCGATCATGGAACTGCTTTTAAACAGTCAGTCGGTTCCCTATGCAGGGATTTACGGAGTGACGGTCAGCAGTGATATTTCGGAATCAAAGCAGGTGCCGTCCGGAATGTATGTGACCCAGATACAGGCGAACTCTCCGGCAATGGCAGCGGGAATCCAGAGCGGTGATGTAATCCAGTCTGTGGACGGCGAGGAGATTGCCTCTATGGCTCAGTATGAAAAGGTACTCCAGAAGTGTAAAGCGGGAGATACGATCCGGATTCAGGGAAAACGTCTCGGTGCAGGAGGATACGTGGAGATTTCGTTTCAGCTGGTACTTGACAGCCGTGAGTAAAGAATAGCAAAAATAGAGAGGAAACAAAATTATTATGAGATATATCAAGGATTTACATGAAGGCGAGACAATCAGGAATGTATACCTGTGTAAAGGAAAACGTTCCGCGGAGACAAGAAACGGAAAGCCTTATGACAATCTGATTTTACAGGATAAGACGGGAACACTGGATGGAAAAGTATGGGATCCGAATTCTCAGGGGATCGCAGAGTATGATGAGAAGGATTTCATCGAAGTATTTGGTGATGTGACAAGTTATAACGGAAGTCTGCAGATGAACATCCGTCAGATCAGAAAAGCAGAAGAGGGTGAATACAATCCGGCGGATTATATGCCGACTTCTGAGAAGAGTGTGGACAGTATGTATGAAGAGCTGCTCGGATTTATCCGTGGAATTTCCAACACGTGGCTGCGTCAGCTGCTGGAATATTATTTTGTGAAAGATGAGGAGTTTATCCGCGTGTTTAAAGGACATTCTGCGGCAAAAACAGTTCATCACGGATTTGCAGGAGGACTTCTGGAGCATACGTTAAGTGTTGTGAAGATGTGTCGGTATTTTGCGGACACCTATGAAATCTTGAACAGAGATCTTCTTTATACGGCGGCAATGTGCCACGATATTGGAAAGACAAAAGAGCTTTCTGCATTTCCGGATAATGATTATACGGATGACGGACAGCTTCTGGGGCACATCATCATTGGTGTTGAGATGATGAATGATGCGATAAGAGAGATTCCGGGATTTCCGGAAAAGCTGGGAAGTGAATTGAAGCATTGTATTATTTCCCATCACGGGGAGCTGGAGTATGGTTCTCCGAAAAAACCGGCCCTCGCAGAGGCGATGGCATTGAATCTGGCAGATAATGCAGATGCCAAGATGCAGACTCTGACGGAGATCTTTAAAAATAAACCGGGAAATGACTGGCTGGGTTACAACCGGATGTTTGAGACCAACCTGAGAAGAAGTTCCATTTAGAGACAGAGAAACAAAAGAGGGTGACCAAAAGAAATTTTGTGCGCCCTCTTTTTTCAGATAAAGGAGAAAAACAGATGCAGAAGAATGATGTAGTAAAGGTGACGATTGAAGATATCGGAGTGAACGGGGAAGGAATCGGAAAAATTGACGGCTATACGCTGTTTATCAAGGATGCGGTCATCGGTGATGTGGTGGAAGCAAAAATTATGAAAGCCAAGAAAAATTATGGATATGCGAGAATGATACAGATTATCGAACCGTCCAAAGACAGAGTGGAGCCGAAGTGTAAATTCGCAAGACAGTGCGGAGGATGTCAGATTCAGCAGATTTCCTATGAGAAGCAGCTGGAGTTTAAAAACAGAAAAGTGTTGGGAAATCTGGAGAGGATCGGCTGCTTTTCGCCAGAACTGCTGGAAAAAATTGCAGATCCGATCGTGGGAATGGAAATCCCATTTCACTACAGAAATAAGGCGCAGTTCCCGTTTGGAAAAGATAAAAATGGAGTGACAGTGACAGGGTTTTATGCAGGCCGTACTCACGATATTATTGCAAATACAGACTGTGCACTGGGAGTAGAGCAGAATCAGGAGATTCTGGAAACCATCCTGTCATTTATGGAGCAATATCAGATGGAGCCATATGATGAAAAAACAGGGAAAGGCTTACTTCGTCATGTCCTGATCCGGTATGGCTTTACAACCAAAGAGATTATGGTCTGTCTTGTCATCAACGCAAAAAAAATCTCTCATTGTGAAAAACTGGTTGAATTACTGCAGAAAATCGAAGGAATGACCAGTATCACGATCAGTGTGAATCAGAAAAACACCAATGTGATCATGGGAGATTCTTATGAAGTGCTGTGGGGACAGGCATTTATTACAGATTATATCGGTGAAATCAAATATCAGATCTCTCCGCTGTCCTTTTTCCAGGTCAATCCGGTGCAGACAGAGAAATTGTACGGACTTGCACTGGAGTATGCAGACTTAAAAGGAGATGAGACGGTCTGGGATCTCTACTGTGGAATCGGAACGATATCCCTGTTTCTGGCGCAGAAGGCGAAACAAGTCTACGGTGTGGAGATCATTCCTCAGGCCATCGAGGACGCCAGAAAAAATGCGCAGATCAATGGAATCGAGAATGCAAAGTTTTATGTTGGAAAAGCAGAAGAGGTTCTGCCGGGATATTATGCGGATTATGCCAAGGCACATCCGGGAGAACAGGCCCACGCTGACGTGATTGTAGTGGATCCGCCGCGGAAAGGCTGCGAGGAATCTCTGCTTGAGACTATGGTGCAGATGCAGCCGGAGCGGATCGTGTATGTGAGCTGTGATTCTGCCACACTGGCACGGGATCTGAAGTATCTGTGTGGAAATGGGTATGAACTGGTGAAAGTGAGGGCGGTTGATCAGTTTTCGCAGACGGTGCATGTGGAAAGTATCGTGCTTTTGTCCCGTAAGTAACTAAATAGTGTTATCAGTGTGACAGTAGAATTTGGAGAAGGTGATGATAAGATATCGTTGGACACGATTGCAGAACGGGCGAAGAAATATCAACCGAAACCGAAAATTACATATAAAATGATACAGAAATATGTGAAGGGAAGTATGGATTCAAGGCGCATACCGCTTATATTGCGGAGGTAAAGAGGTTATTAGGTCTGACAATGTATGATGCGTCTAATGCGACAGAGGGATTGAAGTAGCCGAGGAAACATCCGCTGAAAGAAAAGGCAGAAGCGATAACAGATGCACTTAAGTATTTTGAGGTAATCTAATGGATGAAAATAGTTACCAGATTGCAGAGCAGATAGTCCAATTACATCAGAAAGCCTATGCGGTTTATTTGCCATTGGTTGAAGATGTGTGCAGCAGAATTGTGCCAGAAGATGAATTGTCACATTTGTTAGATTATTTACTGGACTTTGCGTGTGATGAAAAAATGTTGGGATTGTATAAAAGGGTATGTAGAAAGTATTTGGATGTATATCCCGGTTGTATTAAGGATTATATTGAAGCATATCAGGAAATGTGGGGAGAGGAGAATAGTTATGGCGAAAATTGTTAAGGAGACGATCCATGCAAAAGGTATTGACATTGGAATCTATACTACAAATTTTGAAAATGAATTTATTTCATTAACGGATATTGCAAAATATCGAAATGAGGACGATCCGCGATTTGTGATTCAAAACTGGATGCGAAATAGAAATACGATTGAGTTTTTAGGCGTTTGGGAAGAACTACATAATCCTGAGTTTAACCGTGTGCAATTCGAGGCGGTTAAAAATGAGGCGGGATTAAATCGTTTTGTCATGACACCGACAAAGTGGATTACACAGATGAATGCCATTGGTATTGTTTCAAAAGCAGGACGCTACGGAGGAACATATGCCCATAGCGATATTGCTATGTCCTTTGCAACTTGGATTTCTCCGGAGTTCCAGTTATATATTATGAAGGACTATAGGCGTTTAAAAACAGACGAGAACAGTCGGTTGTCTTTGAATTGGAATTTAAATAGAGAGATTTCTAAGTTGAATTACAAGATACATACAGATGCAATTAAAGAAAAACTGATTCCGCCAGAATTAACGCCTGCACAGGTGGCGTATACCTATGCTAATGAAGCAGATATGTTGAATGTTGTTTTATTTGGCAAGACGGCAAAGCAATGGAAAGATGAAAATCCAACGTTGAATGGAAATATGCGGGATGCAGCAACTCTGAATCAATTACTGGTGCTTGCAAATCTGGAAAGTTATAATGCGGTTTTGATTAATCAGGGGAAGGAACAAAGGGAGAGAATGGAGTTGCTTCGTCAATTGGCGGTACAGCAATTACAGACATTGGAAATGGTAAGTTTAAATAATTTGCCGAAATTAGGAACGGATTTGCAGAAGGTATAAAAGTATTTTGCAAGTTGTATGAATAATAAGGCATAAAGAAGATTGACGCATATGGATGGCCAAGATGTGCATAGAGGAATTTTGTTCATATGAAAATGGAGCCCTTGTTTTTTATACAAAAAGCTCCATTACTGTTTATTTATTTGAATTTATGATTCCTTCAATATCACGGCCACCGTAGAATATTCGAGCTACTGTAACTGCCCTTTTCTCGTCATCAACAAGATAATACACAATAAAGTTATCTACCGGAAGGTGATGCATTTTCATCGAATGCCAAGGCTCCCAGTCAACTAACGCATAACGAGCCGGCATGAAATCCAATGAACGAACCTCTTTTCGTATGTGGCCCAGCTGAGCAGTAGCAGTCTCCGGAGCCAGGAGTTCATTCGCAATGTACGAATAGATTTCACGTAAATCGTCAAGTGCATCTACAGAATAGCCGACCTTATAGCTATCCGTCATATGCCAAATTCCTTTGCAAGTGCCGCATCGATTTCATCTGCAGAATATACCTTTCCTGCTTTGATGGAATCAACACCCTTCTGGAGTTCTGCATCAAGCTGTTCTCTGGTCATTGCACCAACAGCTAATGGCTTAGAAGAAGGAAGTTTCAATTCAAATGGCATACCCTTCTTCAGTACAATCTGGCTATAAAGCATCTGAATTGCACTGGATGGAGAAATGCCAAGCTGAGAAAGAATGCTCTCAGCATTATCCTTGAGATTGGTATCTATTCTTGCATAAACAGCGGATGTATTTGCCATAGTATCGCCTCCTTTTTCTTTATTATATTCGCTTTTGCTTGCGATTGCAAGCATTTGCATAGATTGTTTTATGACGAAACTTTGAATTTTATACGCCCTTTGAGGCAGAAAGGAATATTTATGGGATTTTTATCAGGACTGTTTCATTCCAGAGACAAGCCCACCAACAGCACCAACGGCAGCGCCTATTGCTTTCTCTTTGGTGGAAGCAACTCTGGCAAAGCCGTTAATGAACGAAGCGCCATGCAGTGAATAACTAGAAAAATTATAGTGAAAGAAGATAATGGATATAGTTGAAAAGGAAAGTTAGGCAAAAGCTTACCATTATCGTAGAATATTTCTCTAACAAGCGTAAAAAATATCATTGACACATTATTTCGTTTGTGCTAAAATCCAAAGCAATTTAACATAGTAAACCGTTGAAGCGGAGATAACGGCAATGATGCCCTTACAGAGAGCCTGAGATGCTGAGAATCAGGCAAGAAACAAGTTGTCAAATGGACCGCTGAGGGTGCAGTCAAATGGGATCTTTTCCCAGAGTATTCTGCAACGTGTGGGCATACGTCAGTTGCCGGGGATATGTTGGTATCCTGCTAAGCGCACGGGTTATACCGTGAATCAAGGTGGCACCGCGGGTAGAGTCATACTGTAGATGCATCTATTCGTCCTTGACAGAGGCTATATTTCTGTCAGGGACGTTTTTTATTTTTATAAAGCTTCTTTGACGAGAGATATCAGTCAAAGGAGCTTTTTTAAAAGGAGGTTGCAATATGCTGTTGACGAGATATTGGCGGTGCTTTTGTGCGCCGGATATAGAATTTAAATAAGAATCTTGATCGTAACCGAAATTAATGTAATGTTATCAATTTGGAGGTGCAGGTAATGAAAATTCTTCCAACGTTAGCTGAAGTCAGAAAGATTGCTTCAGATGTAAACTACAATGTGCTGCCGGTCAGCTGTGAAATACTTTCCGATTTCACAACCCCCATCGAAATCATAAAGATACTGAAAAACGTATCGACTCACTGTTATATGCTGGAATCCGCTCAGGCGAATGAAACCTGGGGACGTTATACATTCCTCGGCTTTGATCCAAAGATGGAAATTACTTGCGTAGATGGTGAAATGAAAATCGGAAATCTGAAATTAAAAACTGAACATCCGTCCGACTATCTGCGGCAGATTCTTGCAGATTATAAAAGTCCGCGTTTTGATTATCTTCCAACATTTACGGGAGGTCTTGTCGGATATTTTTCATACGACTATCTTGGTTACAGTGAACCAACAGTGAAATGCGGCGCCAAAGACACAGAGGATTTTAAGGATGTTGATCTGATGCTTTTTGATAAGGTTATTGCTTTTGATCATCTCAGACAAAAAATCGTTCTTATTGTCAATATGCTGCTTGATGATGTTGAGGTCAGATATAATAAAGCAGTTATGGAACTGAAGCGACTGATTGAACTTCTTAGAAATGGAGAAAAGAGGGAGGAACCAGGCGGGAAGCTTCTGGGAGAGGTTACATCACTGTTTGGCAAAGAACAGTTCTGTGCCATGGTGGAAAAGGCAAAACACCATATTCATGAGGGAAACATCTTTCAAATTGTGCTGTCAAACCGACTGTCTGCTCCCTTTGAAGGAAGCCTGCTCGATACCTACCGTGTTCTTAGAACAATCAATCCGTCTCCTTATATGTTCTATTTTTCAGGAACGGATGTCGAGGTTGCAGGCGCTTCGCCTGAGACCTTGGTAAAGCTGGAAAATGGTGTACTTCACACCTTTCCTCTTGCCGGCACCAGACCGAGAGGAAAAAATGATGAGGAAGACAAAGCACTGGAAACGGAGCTGCTTGCAGATGAAAAGGAGCTGGCCGAACATAATATGCTGGTTGACCTTGGCAGAAACGATCTTGGTAAAATCAGTAAGTTTGGCACCGTTCAGGTGGAAAAACTGCATTCTGTTGAACGATTCTCCCATGTTATGCACATTGGCTCTACTGTACGGGGTGAAATAACAGAGAAACACGATGCACTTGATGCCATTGAAGCGGTATTGCCTGCCGGAACACTTTCCGGTGCACCGAAGATCCGGGCTTGTCAGCTTATCGGAGAACTTGAAAACAACAAGCGGGGAATCTATGGCGGCGCCATTGGATACATCGACTTCACAGGAAATATGGACACCTGTATTGCGATTCGTATCGCCTACAAGAAAAACGGGAAGGTTTTTGTTAGAAGCGGAGCCGGGATCGTGGCAGATTCCGTACCTGAAAAGGAGTATGAAGAATGCATCAACAAAGCCAGATCCTCGCTGAAAGCGTTGAAACTTGCACAGGAGGCAGAATTATGATCTTACTTATCGATAATTATGACAGCTTTTCTTATAACCTCTACCAGCTCATTGGCGAAATAGATCCGAATATCAAAGTCATCCGTAATGATGAAATGACAGTTGATGAGATAAAAGAACTAACACCTGACCGCATGATTCTGTCTCCCGGTCCGGGCAGACCTGAAGATGCAGGCATAATTGTTGAAGCCGTAAAAATACTCGGGAAGGAAATTCCGATTCTCGGTGTTTGTCTCGGACATCAGGCAATATGTGCGGCATTTGGTTCAACCATTACTTACGCAAAAGAACGAATGCATGGAAAACAATCGGATGTCAAATTTGACATAAATTGTCCGTTGTTTGCGGGTTGTCCTGAAACTGCTCCCGTTGCCAGGTATCATTCTCTTGCAGCAGATGCCGACACAATTTCCGAATGTCTGAAAATCACCGCTTTCACTGCGGACGGAGAGGTAATGGCAGTGCAGCATAAAGAATATCCGATCTACGGGGTACAATTTCATCCCGAATCCATAATGACACCGGATGGAAAGCAAATGCTTAGAAATTTTATAAAGGAGATATGAGTCATGATCAAAGAAGCCATTGTAAAAATCGTCAATAAAGAAGACCTCACTTACGATGAGGCATATTCTGTTATGAATGAAATCATGAGCGGTGAAACAACTGTGACGCAGAACGCTGCATTTCTTGCAGCTTTGTCAACCAAAAGTGCCAGAGCAGAAACAACCGATGAAATTGCCGGATGTGCGGCCGCTATGAGAGCGCATGCCATGAAGGTCGAAACAGGAATGGATCTTTTTGAAATTGTAGGAACCGGTGGTGATAATGCGCACAGCTTCAATATTTCCACTACATCAGCTCTGGTTGCCGCTGCAGGAGGTATGAAAGTGGCCAAACATGGAAACCGTGCAGCATCCTCACAATGCGGAACGGCAGATTGTCTGGAAGCCCTCGGCGTAAACATTCAGCAGAGCCCTGAGAGGTGCCTGGAACTTCTGGATGAAGTGGGAATGTGTTTTTTCTTCGCACAGAAATATCATACTTCAATGAAACATGTGGGAGCAATCCGCAAGGAGTTGGGATTCCGTACGGTGTTCAACATCCTCGGCCCTCTTACCAATCCGGGGACACCTTCTATGCAGCTCCTCGGTGTGTATGACGAGTATCTTGTGGAACCATTGGCACAGGTATTGATTCAGCTTGGTATCAGGCGCGGGATGGTTGTGTATGGGCAGGATAAACTGGACGAAATCTCCATGAGCGCACCAACCACGATATGTGAGATTCGAGACGGCTGGTTCAAATCTTCAGTGATCACACCGGAAGATTTCGGGTTCGAAAGATGTACGAAAGAAGATTTGAAGGGTGGTGCGCCTGAAGAAAACGCAAAAATTACCCTTGCCATTCTAAATGGAGAAAGAGGTTGCAAGAGAAATGCTGTGCTTTTAAATGCCGGCGCGGCACTTTACATTGGTGGAAAATCAGACAGTATGAAAGAGGGTATCGCACTTGCCGCAGAAATCATTGACTCAGGCAAGGCGCTGGAAACACTGAATAAGCTCATTGAAGTCAGCAACCGTTCGGAGGTGTGAGTATGACGATTTTAGATCAGCTTGCCGGATGCGCCCGAGAGCGCACCGGGCAGGCAAAGTTAAGAATATCACTTGAAGAGTTGAAACAGCAGGCGTTATCCCTGCCGAAAGGAAATTTTACATTTGAAAAAGCAATCAAAAAACCGGGACTTTCTTTTATCTGCGAGTGCAAAAAAGCCTCTCCATCCAAAGGGATCATCGCTCAGGAGTTTCCATATCTGCAGATTGCAAAGGACTATGAAGCGGCAGGTGCAGACTGCATCTCGGTACTGACCGAACCAAAATGGTTTCTCGGAAGTGACGAGTATCTGAAAAAAATTGCCGGCGTGGTTTCTGTTCCCTGTCTGCGAAAAGACTTTACGGTGGATGAGTACATGATCTACGAGGCAAAGGTGTTAGGCGCATCAGCGGTGCTTTTGATTTGCTCTATATTGAGTGAGAAACAAATAAAAGAATATATCAGTATTTGCGATGAGCTGGGACTTTCCGCTTTGGTGGAAGCACACGATGAGTGTGAAGTGAGAATGGCATTAAATGCCGGTGCACGTATGATAGGAGTCAACAATCGCAATCTCAAAGATTTCTCGGTGGACACCGGTCATAGCCGCAGATTCAGAAAGCTAATCCCGCCGGATGTACTGTTTGTTTCTGAAAGTGGTGTAAGCAGTGCCGAAGATGTAAGAAAACTCTGTGAGATCGGTGCGGATGCTGTTTTAATTGGAGAAACACTTATGAGAGCAGAGAATAAAGCAGCCAAGCTTGCCGAATTGAGAGGTGTGCTATGACAAAAATGAAGCTCTGTGGGTTGTTTCGTCCTTGTGATATAGATGCAGCCAATGAATTGAAACCAGAATATATTGGTTTTGTGTTTGCACCGAAAAGCAGACGATATGTAACGCCTGAAAAAGCGGCAGAATTAAAAAAGCTGCTTGATCCTGACATTCAAGCGGTTGGGGTATTTGTAAATGAAGCGGCTGAACGGATTGCGGCTCTCTTAAATAAAGGAATTATTGATATTGCCCAGCTTCATGGCGCTGAAGATGAAAATGATATCAATCAACTGAGAACGCTTACTGATAAACCGATCATCAAGGCTTTTTGTATAAAAGAGTCAGAAGATATTACAGATGCTGAATCCTGCTTAGCAGATTATATTTTGCTTGATTCCGGCGAAGGGACAGGAACTGTATTTGACTGGAAGAAGATACAAAACATACAAAGACCGTATTTCCTCGCTGGCGGGCTTTCCATTGATAATGTAGAAAATGCGGTGAGACAATTAAACCCGTATGCGGTCGATGTCAGTTCAGGCATTGAGACAGATGGGCTGAAAGATAAAACGAAAATGGCGGCATTTGTTGCCGCTGTCAGAAAGGAAGAACGATTATGACGAATCCAAACGGACGCTTCGGGATTCACGGTGGACAGTATATTCCCGAAACATTGATGAATGCAGTGATTGAACTGGAAGAAGCATATAACAACTATAAAAACGATCCCGAATTTAACCGGGAGCTTACAGAACTTTTGAATGAATACGCAGGCAGACCATCCAGATTGTACTATGCAGAGAAAATGACTAAAGACCTTGGCGGCGCCCAAATATATCTCAAACGTGAAGACCTCAATCATACCGGTGCGCATAAAATCAACAACGTACTGGGGCAGGCTCTGCTTGCAAAAAAGATGGGAAAAACAAGGCTGATCGCTGAAACCGGAGCTGGTCAGCATGGTGTTGCCACTGCAACTGCTGCAGCCCTTATGGGGATGGAGTGCGTGGTGTTTATGGGCGAAGAAGATACCGTTCGCCAGGCGCTTAATGTATATCGTATGAGGCTGCTTGGAGCAGAGGTGATTCCGGTTAAAACAGGGACGGCAACTCTGAAAGATGCGGTTTCCGAAGCAATGCGTGAGTGGACTTCCCGTATTTCCGATACGCATTATTGTCTCGGCTCAGTCATGGGACCGCATCCGTTTCCGACGATCGTGCGTGATTTTCAGGCAGTTATTTCTAAAGAAATCAAAGATCAGATGTTTGTTAAAGAAGGAAGATTGCCGGATGCGGTGATAGCCTGTGTAGGCGGTGGTTCCAATGCAATCGGCAGTTTTTATCACTTTATTGAAGATGAGAATGTCAGACTGATTGGCTGTGAAGCAGCGGGCAGAGGAATTGATACCGCGGAGACAGCAGCTACAATCTCAACAGGCAGACTGGGAATCTTCCATGGGATGAAGTCTTACTTTTGCCAGGATCAGTATGGTCAGATCGCTCCTGTTTACTCCATTTCCGCCGGCCTGGATTATCCCGGGGTAGGTCCTGAACACTCTTATCTGCATGACATCGGCAGAGCCGAATATGTGCCGGTCACGGATGATGAAGCAGTAAATGCATTTGAATATCTTGCAAAGACGGAAGGCATTATTCCGGCAATCGAATCGGCGCATGCAGTTGCTCACGCGATGAAAATTGCACCGGCAATGGATCCGAATAAAATCATTGTGATTACGATTTCAGGCAGAGGTGATAAGGACTGCGCCGCGATTGCCCGTTACAGAGGGGAGGATATTTATGAGTAACATTAAAAAAGCATTTGAAAAAGGAAAGGCTTTTATCGCCTTTATTACTTGCGGCGATCCGGATCTGGAAACAACAGCCAGGGCTGTCCGGGCTGCCGCAGAGAATGGTGCAGATCTCATCGAACTTGGCATACCGTTCTCTGATCCTACCGCAGAAGGTTCCGTCATTCAGGGTGCAAATTTAAGAGCATTAAATGGAGGGATCACTACGGATAAAATATTTGCATTCGTAAAAGAGTTGCGGAAAGATGTAACAGTGCCAATGGTTTTTATGACTTATGCCAATGTAGTTTTCTCCTACGGTGCCCAAAAGTTTATTTCTGCGTGTCGAGAGATTGAGATTGGTGGCTTGATTCTTCCTGATCTGCCCTTTGAGGAGAAAGAAGAATTTCATTCGATCTGCAGTCAGTATGGTGTAGATCTGATATCTTTAATTGCTCCAACCTCTAAAAACAGGATTGCAATGATCGCAAAAGAAGCGGAAGGTTTCATTTATATCGTTTCCAGTCTCGGGGTGACAGGTGTGAGAAGTGAGATCAAGACGGATTTGGATTCGATCGTAAAAGTGATAAGAGAAAATACAGACGTACCCTGTGCAATCGGGTTCGGCATTTCCACGCCTGAGCAGGCAAAGAAAATGGCAGATATCTCGGATGGAGCCATTGTAGGCTCTGCGATTATCAAGCTTTTGGAAAAACATGGAAAAGAGGCGCCGGATTACATCGGTGAGTATGTAAGATCCATGAAGAACGCCATAAGATAAATCTGTTGTTTGATCAGTCTTTTTTGAAAAAAAGAAAAATGATAAAATAAACATGACATACAGATGTCTTGTTTGTTCTGGTATGATTACAAATGTAAGGAGTTCATATGAAGATAGAGAGATTGATCGGGATTCTTTCTGTGCTGTTGCAGAAAGAAAAGGTTACGGCACCGAAGCTGGCGGAAAAGTTTGAGGTATCACCAAGGACGATTCACAGAGACATTGAAGATTTATGCAAGGCTGGGATTCCCATTCGTACAGTTCAGGGAAGTGGCGGAGGAATTTGCATCATGGATGGCTATCGGATGGACAGGACATTGCTGACGTCAAAGGATATGCAGATGATTCTGGCAGGGCTTCGAAGTCTGGACAGTGTGAGCGGCAGCCATTACTATTCACAGTTGATGGAAAAAATTCACGCAGGATCATCAGAATTTGTGAGTGGGAGAGATTCGGTTTTGATCGATCTTTCTTCCTGGTATAAGGATTCATTGGCACCCAAGATTGAACTGATACAGATGGCAATTGAAGAGCGTCAGCTGCTTTCGTTTCAATATTATGCGCCAAAGGGAGAAAAGCGCAGAGAGATAGAGCCATATTATCTGATTTTTAAATGGTCCAGCTGGTACGTGTGGGGATGGTGTAAAGCAAGAGAAGATTTTCGGCTGTTTAAATTGAATCGCATGGATGAGCTGGAAAAATTGTCGGAAAAATATTTACCAAGAAGTGTGCCATTGCCGGATCTGTCAAATAAAAAAATCTTTCCGGGAGGAGTAAAAGTAAAAGCAGTCTTTCAACCGGAGATGCGCTGGCGGCTTGTGGAAGAATTTGGTCGGGATTGCTTCGAACCACAACCGGACGGGACGCTGTTGTTTCAATGGGAATATACTGAGAAGGAGAACCTGATCAACTGGATTTTAACGTTCGGAAATCAGGTGGAAGTATTAGAACCGAGAGAGATTCGCCAGGAACTTCTGAAAACAGCAAAAAGTGTAATGAAAATCTATCAAGAACAAGGAAAGGACAGGTAAGTGAGATGGCGTTTGACTATAAAAAAGAATATAAGGAATATTATATGCCGAAAAATACACCACAGATTGTACAGGTGACGAAAATGAATTTTCTCGCAGTGCGGGGAGTCGGGGATCCGAATGAGAAAGGCGGGGCATATCAAGATGCAATTGGACTGTTGTACGGGATTGCTTTTACTATTAAAATGAGTAAAAAAGGAAGTCATAAGATTGATGGATATTTTGACTACGTGGTTCCGCCGCTGGAGGGATTCTGGTGGCAGGAAGGAAGAAGCGGAATTGATTATTCGAGAAAAACCGATTTTCACTGGATTTCAGTGATTCGACTTCCGGATTTTGTGACAGGAGAAGATTTTCGATGGGCAATAGAAGAGGCGGAAAAAAAGAAAAAGCAGGACTTTTCAAAAGTGGAGTTTCTGACCATCGAAGAAGGGCTGTGCGTACAGTGTATGCATATCGGTCCTTTTGATGACGAACCGGGAACCATCGCCAGAATGGATCAGTATCTTTTGGAAAACGGGTATGAAAATGATTTTTCAAAAGAGCGGTTTCATCATGAAATTTATCTTTCAGATGCAAGAAGAGTTGCACCTGAGAAGTGGAGGACAGTGATTCGACATCCGATAAAGTAGAATATATAGACACGTATATGAGTTGTCAGAGATATCCAAACATGATAAAATGCCGATAAATAATAATTGTGTTAGAAGGGACTGACATTCTAAAGGAGTGAAAGCATGCATTCAATATTAATTGTAGAAGATGATATGAACATAAACGGGCTGTTAAAAGAGGCTCTTGAGAAAGCGGACTATCTCTGCACACAGGCATTTTCAGGAACAGAGGCGCGTATGCTTCTTGCAATGAACCGGTATTCGGTAGTGCTTTTGGATCTGATGCTGCCGGGAATTTCCGGGGAAGAGGTGCTGCAGGAGATCCGAAAGCAGGGAAATACTCCGGTTATTATTCTGACAGCGAAGGATACAATTGATGATAAGGTGGAAGTGTTGCAAAGTGGTGCGGATGATTATGTGATGAAGCCATTTGACATCAAGGAGGTACTGGCTCGTGTTGCAGTGCAGATCCGGAGAATGGAAGGGAGTTTCAGTGAAGGCAATTTGATTTATCAGGGTTTGGAACTGGACCGAGAAAATTTTTGTGTGCGGGTGGATCAGACAGAACTTCCGAAAATTACAAGGCAGGAGTTTTCTATTTTAGAGCTTCTTTTAAAGCATCCGAAAAAGGTATTCAGTAAAGAAGAGATCTTTGAGTATGCCTGGGAAGAGGCCTATATGGGAGAGACGAAGACGCTGGATGTACATATCAGCAATATTCGTAAGAAGATAAAATCTGTGACCAGCAAGGAATATATTGAGACGATATGGGGAATCGGATACCGCCTTCATCCGTAAATTTACTTTTTTTTTACTTTTTATTTGCGATGGATTAGGAGTTGCCTCGTAGAATAAGAGCAGATCAAAGGAAAAGGAGAAACAAAGATGAGTGAATACTTATTGAGCACAAGTGGACTGACTAAGCAGTTCGGGCATCATAAAGCGGTAAACAATGTAGATCTGCATGTGAAAAAAGGCGCTATTTATGGATTTATCGGAAGAAACGGTGCGGGAAAGACAACATTTCTGAAAATGATCAGTGGATTGTCACAACCAACTTCCGGTGAGATCGAGATGTTTGGATACAAAAACGAAGAATTGAAACATGTTCGTTCCCGGATCAGCTGTCTGATCGAAGCACCTGGGATTTACGGGAATATGTCAGCGTATCACAATCTTGCGATCAAGTGTAAATTGTTTGGGATTCAGGACAAACAGTATATTGAAAATATTCTGAAGATTGTAGGACTTTCAGATACAGGAAAGAAAAAAATAAAGCATTTTTCATTGGGAATGAAGCAGCGTCTTGGAATTGGACTTGCATTGGTAGGAGAGCCGGACCTGCTTGTCTTGGATGAGCCGATTAACGGTCTGGATCCACAGGGGATTGCGGAGATCCGTGATATGCTGCTGCGATTGAAAGAGGAACAGAATATGACGATTCTTATTTCTAGTCATATTCTGGAAGAATTGTCAAAGATCGCAACGCATTATGGCATCATTCACAATGGAAATCTGCTCCAGGAACTGACAAGAGAAGAACTGATGATCCGCTGCAGTGAGCGTATGGAAGTGCTGCTGGATGATCCGAAAAAAGCAATTCCAGTTTTGGATCAGATGGGATTTACCAACTATCAGGTGATGGATCAGCATAAGATTTATATTTATGAAAGATTGAATGAGAGCGCCTCCGTAAATATGGAACTTGCAAAAGCCGGGATCCTGGTCAGGGGAATCGGAATTACAAGCGAAGAACTGGAGAATTATTTTCTGAATCTGACAGGAGGTGCCCAAAATGCTTAATATGATTCGAATGGAACTGTATCGGATGTTCAAAACAAAAAGTATGTATGTGATATGGCTGGTCATGGCGGCAGGGATTTTGTTCACAACAGGTCTGTCAGCCGGGGAAATGAAAACATATTCAATGGAAGAAAAGCAGGAAATGTATGAATATGCCACAGGTCAGACAGAGAGTGAAAATGTCAATCTCGGTATGGATGTGACAGTTCCGACAAAGCCGGGAGAGGAAGTTTCCGTGTTTGATCTGTTTTATGCAAATATCAAAGGAAAATTTATCGCTCTTTTTATGGTGATTTTTGCGATTCTGTATTCGACAGCCGATATGACAAGCGGATTTGTGAAAAATATAGCCGGTCAGGTGCGAAATCGTGAAGGACTTGTGATCTCAAAGGCAGTTTCTCTGTTTTTGTACACGATTTTGACACTACTGCTTTTTACAGGAGTCCAGATGTTGAGCAATGCGTTGTTCTTTGATGAGTTTGTGTTTGGCCCGGCAAAAGAATTTTTCCAGTATGCAGGTCTGCAGATTTTGTTACATTTTGCATTGCTGATGATCGTAATGTGTATTGCAGTCGTACTTCGAAACAATGTGATCAGTATGACCATAGGCGTATTGCTTTGCATGAATGTTCTTGTAATTTTCTACAGCTTTCTGGATCGGCTGATCGCCAAAATGAAAATCCAGGATTTTGAAATTATGAAATATACAGTTACCGGAAATATGATGTTTCTGGAAACCAATGTGACTGCGAAAATGGCGGTAACAGCAGTGGCAGTCAGTGTTGGATTCAGTATTGTGATGCTTGGAATATGCAGTATGGTATTTAAGAAAAGGGATATCTGAAAATGTATATAATGATTGGAGTATTATCCGTTCTTATTTTGATCTTGATTTGTATATTGATAAGTTATAAGCGGCAGGTAAAAGATATCTGCCGCCAATTGCGTTTCCTTCAGGAATGTGACAGCAATATGTTGATCACAACAGAGATGAAAAAGGGGCACATCGGAGAGCTGGCAGAACTGTTAAATACATTGCTTAAAGAGAGAAAAAAAGAGCGGGCGGACTATCAGAAGAAAGAGCAGATGATCGCAGATATTTATACGAACCTTTCTCATGATATCCGGACTCCGCTGACCTCTTTGGACGGATATTTTCAGCTGTTGGAGGAAACACAGGAGGAGAATGACAGAAAACGTTATATTCAGATCATTCAGGAGAGGATTGAAAGTCTGAAGGAAATGCTGGAAGAACTGTTTACGTATACGAAATTACAGAACGGAACCTATGAACTGAAACTGGAACCCCAGAATGTGGGACAGATTTTAAAAGAGACGGTCTTTTCTTATTATGATGACTGGGCAGAACAGGAAATCAGCCCTCAATTTGAGATTACCGAAGAACCTGTATGGATCCGGGGCAACAAACAGGCGCTGAGACGGACAATCCAGAATATTATTAAAAATGGACTGGATCACGGAAACAAGGAGATTCGGATCCAATTAAGCAGAAATGAAAAGCAGATGGAACTCGTCTTCCAAAATAAAATAGAACCAGGAGAACAGATTGATATCAGCAGAGTATTTGAACGATTTTATAAGGCAGATAAAGCCAGAAGCAAAAGCTCGACCGGGCTGGGGCTCTCCATCGCAAAGGGATTTGTGGAAAAAATGCACGGGGAGATTGCAGCAGAAATAAAAGAAGACTGGTTTTGTATCAAGATAAGTTTTCCATGTGAGACATGTTTGAGTGATTGAATGAGGCAGAGAAAGTATTAGTATTAGAGGAGGTTCTATGAGAAAGAGAGAAGAAGAGTTTGGAAAGGTCAAAAAACTATATATAAGTATGATGTCGCTTTTCGAACTGGCAGATAAACTTTTTGGAGCAACCTATGTTGCGTTTATGCGTTCACAGAAACTGTCGGTTGTCCAGATTTCAAATTTATTTAGCATTCAGCAGATATTACAGGCAGTTTTTGATTATCCGACCGGAACTATTTCTGACAAAATCGGCAGGAAGAGAACAGCAGGGTATGGATTTGTTGTCTGGGGAGTGGGAATTTTAGTTTATGCATTTGCTGTAAATTTTTGGACATTTCTTCCGGCGATGATTTTAATGGCGTTGGGGCTTGCATTGATTTCAGGAGCACCTTCGGCCTGGCTGGTGGATCAGATGATATTGCATGGAGTATATGAGGAAAGAAGCCAAATATTGCCGAAAATAGATACTTGTGTCCGATTTTTTTCAGTTGCAGCCTCAGTTGCATCGTATGTTCTGATTGGAGTAGGAGAACGAATGCCGATTTTGACAGCAGGCAGTATCTCGATTTTGGCGGGAGTGCTTGCGTTGTCGAAAGGAGAGGATAACTACGGGAAGATACAGGGCAAAAATATCGTGTATGTACTGCAAAGTCAGGCAAGGGAATTTGGCAAAGACAGAAAATTGCGCTTATTGTCTTTGCGGACAGTGTTTTGTCACGTCCCATTTGTAGCATTTGTGCTATTTTGGCAGATATATGCGACAGAAATCATACAGATCAAGATGAAATATCTGGCGTTTCTGTTGTTAATCTTTATGTTGCTTTTAATGGCAGGAAATTATGCAGTCAGTATTGTTGCAAGGAAGATGAATACTTTGGGGACTTCTGTAGTAGGAATTTTGATCAGTATTTTGGGATTTTTCCTTCTTATCGCATTTTCCTCTATCCCGTCTTTTGTGATTGGAGCAGGATTGGTAGAATTTGGATTTGGTATGGAGCAGGCGGCAACCAGAACATGGATGTGCGATCATATAAAAAGTGAGACCCGATCTACATATAGTTCCATATTTAGTACGGTTCAAAGTCTGGCAGGATTTTTTATTATGAATTTGCTGGGACTTTTGACAGAATGGATGGGGGTTCGGACGGCTTGGATCGTGGCAGCAGTGGCAATGGGAGTGGATATTGTAATATTGGTTGTTTTTAGTAAGAAATATAAAGAGGATAGAAATGTAGGGTAGAAACAAGTGGCTATCGGTAAATATCGTTCATCCCCAGTTAAAGGGCAAAAAGTTTATTATTTTTTAATGTTTTGGAGTATTGCAGAATTTTTTAGTAAGGAATAGAATATAAGTGAAGGATAGGATAAAGTGAAAGAAGGCATACTGATAAGGGAGGTGTATCACATGGCAACTTCAAGTATTACTAAAAATTTTGTCGTATATGGTGAAAAGCAGGCAGAAATATTTGCAAATGCAATTGAAGAATCTGCCAACACGGTTACGACTCCAATCAAGGTCAGTGTAGATAAAATAAGCGGACCTGAAGAACTGAGAAAATTAATGGCCAAGAGGAATAAGAGGAATGTACGAAATTAGTAAATTTTCGACTGTAAACATTCGTGAATACTTGGCAGAAAGCAAGGATGCTGAAATCGGAGAGGATGTATTACTTCGAATCTTCTCCGATTTTTCTTGCCCTATAAATCCGGATGTGGAACAGTTTTTAAAAGAGAGAGCGATTGAATTCACGAAGAAGAATCAATCGGTTACATATCTTGTAATTTCAAGTGATGATGGAGAATTACTGGGATATTTTACCATTGCAGTAAAACCAATTACTGTAAATGCAGATAATTTTAGTGGTACGGTTAGAAGAAAAATCTCAAGAGTCAGTGAATTGGATGAGGCGAGTCATTCTTACAATCTATCAGCATATCTGATTGCCCAGATAGGGAAAAATTATACAGAAGGGCTGAATAACCGTATAACAGGAAAAGAACTGCTGGAGCTTGCAATTGACCAGGTAAAGGATTTGCAGTATCAGGCAGGTGGTATGGTTATCTTTTTGGAAGCGGAGAACAAAAAATCTTTGATGAAGTTTTATCAGGATGAAAATAATTTCAAAATGTTCAGCACCAGAAAATCTAAAAGTACTGTGAACGAGCCGCATACATTAGCACAGTTGTTAAAAACATTGTAGAACAGAATTTATGTTTTGAAAAAGTGAATACAAGTGCTGAATAAGTTAAGAGAGCTAGAATTAAGCCTCCAGATCTGTAAATGATTTGGAGGCTTTTAATATGATAAGTGAGAAAAATGAAAACAAAAGACATTGTGCAAAGTATATAAAAAATCGAGAACAATTTTGTGTATTTAAACAAAAACAAACAATATCCTTTACAAAATATCAGGTTCGATGTATTATAAAACCAACAACTGGTTATGACGACATAACATTACGACATTACAATATCAAAAGGAGGAAATGAAAATGAAAAAGCGTTGGAAAAAAATATTGAGTGTATTAATGGTCGGAACGGTAATGGTAGGAAGCCTTACAGCATGTGGGGGAGACAAGGAAGAAAAGGGCGGAAAAAGCAGTGATGTGAAAGTGGCAATCATTTGTTCATCGGCAGGACAGAATGATAACGGCTACAATCAGTCAGCAGTAAAAGGTGCAGAAAAGGCAGCAGAAGAATTTGGGGTAGAGTGCAAAGTTGTAGAACCGACAACAGGAGTTCCTCAGGCCCTGGAGTCTTTAGCAGATGACGGATACAATGTGATTTTCAATCTGGAATATGATTTTGAAGCTTTAATCCAGGGAACAGGAGGCGCAGCTCCGATTGCAGAAATGTATCCGGAAACCACTTTCGTATGTGTAAATGACAATCCAAACCAGGATGAGGATGGAAAACCAATTCACGATAACGTAATCAGTGTTTTATTCGATGTACATCAGGCTTCTTTTGTCGCAGGAGCTTTGACAACACTTGTAAATGAAAATGCGGAAACGTTATTTGGAACAGATGGATATAACTTTACACCGGCAGATAATGGAGGCAGATCGGTTGGATTTATTGGAGGAACAAATTCAAACGGAATTACAGTATTTTCTTATGGATATCTGGAGGGCATCAACTACGAAGCGGAAAAACTTGGAGTAAATTATGATTATTATGCAAAATACGATGCAGGGTTTGCAGATTCTGCAACGGGCAGCACAGTAGCAGGTACATACTATAATCAAGGCGCAAATGTTGTATTTTCAGTAGCAGGTTCCGTGGGAGATGGAGCGGCTTCTAAAGCAAAAGAAGAAGGAAAACTTGCAATTCAGGTAGATGCGAATAAAGATGATCAGCAGCCGGGATACATCCTGACAAGTGTCATTAAAAATACAGAAGTACCAGTATATGAAATCGTAAAAGAAGCAGTAGCAGGGAAAATTGCAGAAATGGATCGTGTGCAGAGCTACTCATTGGCTTCAGGTGCAGCTTCTATTACAGATTTGAGTGAGATCAGCAAACATGTACAGGAAAGCGGAAAAGCAAAATGGGAAGAAATTAAGACAGAACTTGCTGATATTGAAAAGAAAATTGGGGATGGAAGCATTCAGGTAACAAATGCACAGAGCGGAGAAAAATTTGATCCGGCAAAATGTCCGAATGTGACCATTAAGTAAGACTCTTGATCAGAAAAGGAGCAACAATATGAACAGTATGATACAAACGATTGATCTGACCAAAAAATTTGGGGATTTTACGGCAAACGATCATATCAATCTGGATGTAAAAGAACAGGAAATTAAATGTATTGTAGGGGAAAATGGAGCAGGAAAAAGTACTATGATGAATATGCTCTATGGTTTGCTTCAGCCGACAAGCGGTAAGATCCTTATCAGGGGAAAAGAAGTAACGATGAACAGCCCGATCGATGCTATCGCAAATGGGATTGGAATGGTGCACCAGCATTTTAAGCTGGTGCCCAGCCTGACAGTATATGAGAACATTTTATTAGGAGCAGAAATAAAAAAGAAAAACACACCATTTGTAGATCAGAAAGAAGAAATCAGGCGTGTTGAAAAATTAATCGAAGAAAATCATTTTGAATTAAATGCTACGGATAAGATCGAAGATATTTCTGTAGGAGGACGGCAGCGGGTAGAAATACTGAAAATGTTATACAGAAATGTGGATATTTTGATCTTAGATGAACCTACGGCGGTGTTAACACCTCAGGAAGTTGACGAATTGATGGTGACACTAAAACAGTTAAAAGAACAAGGAAAAACCATTATTGTAATCACCCATAAACTAAGAGAGGTTATGGAACTTGCAGACAGTATTACGGTCATTAAGCAGGGGAAGGTGATTGGAAATGTATTGAAAAAAGATACAAATGAACAAGAACTTGCGCAAATGATGGTAGGAAGAGACGTTGTACTTACAGTGAGTAATACACGGAAACAATCAATGAAAACCGATATCATGTATGAGGCAAAGCATTTAACAACCGTTAATGACTACGGAAAAGAAGTTGTTTCAGATGTGTCGTTTAAGGTACATAAAGGAGAAATCCTCGGAGTTGCAGGAGTAGAAGGAAATGGTCAGTCAGAATTGGTAAAACTGATTACCGGTTTGATGGAATCTACAAAAGGCGAGATCATATTTGACGGACAAAATGTGACAAACTGGTGGCCTGAAAAGTTGAGAAAAGCCGGGCTTGGAATTATTCCGGAAGATCGTTATGCACAGGGACTGTGCCGTGAAATGAGTGTTTCGGATAATTGTATTGCAGGATATCACGGGGCAAAAGATATCTGTAAGCGAGGACTGTACAATCGGAAAAAAATCAATGAGAAGAGAGATTCTTTTATTAAAGAATTTGATATCCGTTTGGGAGATGTGAATGGACCGATTGGAAGTCTTTCAGGAGGCAATGCACAAAAGGTGATCATAGCCCGAGAATTATCAGCACATCCAAAGGTGTTGCTAGCATGTCAGCCGACACGAGGTGTGGATATTGGATCAATAGAGTTTATCCATAAGCAGATTTTGAAATTCCGTGATGAAGGAAATACAGTTATTTTGGTATCTAGTGAACTATCAGAAATTATGAGTCTGTCTGACAGAGTCATCGTAATGTATAAAGGCAAAATTTCTGGAGAAGTGTGTCCAAAAGAAGTATCAACAGCAGCAATTGGGCTTCTTATGGCAGGGATTTCCCAGTAAGGAGGTGAAAGATGAAAAGAAAAGAGAATCTGGCAAAAACAATCTTAAACTCTGTTTTTCCTGTCATATTAGCATTTATAATCGGTGCGGTCATCATACTTGCAATTGGAGAAGATCCAATTGAAACATATGGGATTCTGATTCGAAAATCTTTGCTTTCCAGTAAAGGCTTTATGAATACCTTACATTATGCAGCACCATTGATTTTAACAGGACTTGCGATCGCAATTACTTTTAAAGCAAATATTTACAATATGGGCGTAGAAGGACAGATGCTCTTAGGTGGATTTTTTGCCGGGATCGTCGGAGCATATCTTCCGATTTCCAATCCATTTTTAAGTAAAGTAGTTTGTTTCGTGGTTGCAATTTTGTGCGGCATGTTATTTGCATTGATTCCTGCAATTTTGAAGGCTAAATGTAATGTGAATGAGATGGTTGTGACACTGATGTTAAACTATGCAATGGCAAAAACATTGGAATTTCTGACAACAGGAATTTTTAGAGACAAGAGTGCCGGTTATGTGGCAACACCAACAGTGCAGGATGCTGCAATGTTCCAGAGAATCGGAACATCCAGAATGACAATGTTTTTTGTGATAGCTGTGATTATTTTGATTGTCATGTATTTTTTGATGAATAAATCCAAGTTGGGATATGAGATTACAGCAATTGGAAAAAATCCAGAGTTTGCAGAAGCTACAGGTATGAATGTCGGAAGAAAAATTATAATTATGATGCTGATCAGTGGTGCGCTGGCAGGAATTGCGGGAGCAGGCTGGATGTTAAGTGATCAGTTTAAGTATACACTTAGCTTTTCGGCGAATCCGGGGCTTGGCTGGGATGGTATGCTGATTGCTCTTCTGGGTGGTCATTCACCAATCGGTATTTTTATAGCGGCAGTATTTTATGCAGCTTTAAAGACTGGAAGTGACAGTATTAATTTATATACGACTGTACCAAAAGAAATTATTGCAATCATTCAGGGAATGATCATCTTATTCCTGGCTGTAAAGTTTATCGGAAACAATACCAAATTATTTGACAGATTCAAGAAAGAGAAAAAGGAGGCAGCATAATGGAATTATTAAATAGTATTTTATATGATACCGTATATCACAGTGCGCCTATTATTCTCTGTGTGATCGGCGGAATTTTCGCATACAAAGCAAATGTGTTAAATATTGCTTTGGAAGGTATGATGTTAAACGGTGCGTTTGTATCGGTTCTGGTTGAGTACATGACAGGAAGTGTTGCAGTTGCGATTATCGCGGCAATTGTGACAACATTGCTTTGGGGACTGCTGTTTTCGATTTTGGGAATCAGCTGCAAAGGAAATGTCATCGTAATTGGTCTTGGAATTAACTTGATCGTTCCTGCAATTGCCAAATTTGTTTTGAAGATGATGGAACTTGCAAATATCAGTCTGCAAAATGTCAGTGTAGCAGATTTTAAGATCAATATTCCGATCATCCAGGATATTCCGGTAATTGGAAATATATTAAGTGGACATCCACTGATCACATACCTGGCATTTATTGGAATTGCGCTTGTAGCAGTGTTGATGTATAAGACAAAATTTGGTGTGTATGTGCGGGTAGTGGGCGAGAATGAAGATTCAGCAATCAGTCTGGGAATCAAAACAAAGAGATACAAATATGCAGCAGTATTGATTGGAGCATTCTGTTGTGCGCTTGCCGGTATTAATCTGTCTTTGGAAAGAATGTGCATGTTTACCAATGATATGACAGCAGGACGTGGGTTTATCGCCATTGCAGCAATTTATTGTGGACAGGGGCGTCCGGTAGCGTCATCACTGTATGCGATTTTATTTGGAATTGCAAGATCACTTTCTGTCAATTTAAGTGTTTATGCAGGACCTGCGGCAGGAATGTTCGATACCATTCCATACATTATTATGGTTGCTGTTCTTGCAGTGGTATCTTACATGAAATATAAAAATGTAAAAGTCAGAGGATATAAATTTGAATAGGAGTGTGGAACATGAGTAAATCAGCATTGATCATTGTAGACATGGTACGTGATTTCACAGATCCAAACGGGCTGGTCTATTATCCGCAAAACAGAGAAATCTTACCTCAGATCCGGAAAGTACTGGATAAATGCCGCGAAAAAGGTCTGTTGATCGTGTTTATGCAACATTGCAATCGAAAAGGAAAAGTCGACAGAAAAGCTCAGGCGATGCGGCCAAACTGTATCGAAGGGACTTTTGGGGTGGAGATCGATCCAATGCTTCCGGTAGATGAAGAAAAAGATTATGTCATTCAGAAGAGGCGATACAGTGGATTTTTTGGAACAGATTTGGATCTGGTTTTGCGGGAAAATGGAGTAGAGAATGTGATTATCGTAGGAACGAAAACAAACTGCTGCATTCGTGCAACGGTAACAGATGCATTTTATTTAGACTATAATCCATATGTAGTCAAAGAATGTGTGGCAACCAATTCGGAAGTAGTCAATGAGGTTCACCTGACAGACATTGATAAATATCTGGGGGATGTGATCGATATGAACACGTTATTTGAAATGCTGGAGGAAGGCAGGTTATAGGAGGAAGGCAATGAAAACAGATGTATTGACAAGCGGATATGTGAGCATGGATCACATTATTAAGATTGATACGCCGGCAAAAGTCGGATTTACGTCTTTGGTTACGAATCAGTCCAATGCACAGATTTTTTACGGAGGATGTTCTGTGAATATTGCCTATGCGTTGTGCAGACTGGGAATGTGTGCGAAGCCGGTGCTTCGTGTCGGGGGAGATTATGAGAGCAACGGATTTAAAAAATTTCTGGAAGAGGGAAATGTCCCGTTGGATGGGATCACAGAATTGCCGGAGGAAGCAACCAGTGTCTGTTATCTGATCCAGGATAATCACAATGATCATATTACGATTTTTTATCCGGGTGCAATGGACGGAAAATATGCAAAACCGCTTCCGGATGAACTGTTTGAAGATACAAAACTGGGTGTGATCACAGTTGCATCGAGGCAGGATAACGAAGAATTTTTTGCAAAATGTCAGAAGCACCATGTTCCGGTTGTTTTTGGTATGAAAGATGATTTTGATGCATTCCCGGAGGAATTTTTAAAACGACTTCTTACCGGAAGCAAAATTATTTTTACAAACGAAGTAGAGCGGGCGATCATCGAAAAAATATATGGATTTGAAGACATTACGGAACTGTTTGCGATTGGCGAAGTAGAAATTATCGTAACTACACTCGGAAAGGACGGAAGCCTCTGTTATATTCGGGAAGGCGATACCATTCGTCAGGAAAAGATCGGAATCTGCAAAGTGGATCACGTGGTAGATGCCACGGGTTCCGGAGATGCTTATATGGCAGGTTTTATCTATGGATATCTCAATGGATATCAGCCAGAAGAGTGCTGCAGGCTGGGCGGAACACTTTCCTACTTTATTCTGCAGGCAGAAGGATGCTGCACAAACGCGCCGACAGAGGAGCAGTTGTTAGAGAAAGTAAAAACATTTGAGTAGTATCTGGGCGTTCATATTTTGAAAAGAGGAGAAAAAGTTATGAGCACATTATATATGGGTGCGGATCAGGAAACCGTTGCAAAATATGTGTTGTTTTCCGGAGATCCGTGGAGAGTAGAAGTTGTAAAACAGTATTTGGAAAATCCGAAAAAAGTGGCGTTTATGCGGGAGTTTAATACCTATACGGGAACTTACAAAGGAATCAAAGTGACTGTGACATCGACAGGAATCGGCGCACCGTCTGCTGCGATTGCCATGGAAGAAATGTATGAGGCAGGAATGGAAGTGGCTGTGAGAATGGGGACCGTCATGTCCATGCAGGATGATATGCTGGGGCACTTTCTGATTCCGATCGCAGCCATGCGAAGAGAAGGTACCAGTCAGTCTTATGTAGATTTAAGCTATCCGGCAGTTGCAGATATTGATCTGGTCAATGCAATGAATGAGACTGTAACGAAAATGGGGAAACGCTATCTGAACGGACTGAACTGTACTATGGACGGATTCTACAGCAATATGCATGATTCCAGATTTTCTCTGGAATGGGGACGGGATATGTCTGAAACATTTGAAGAAGTGAAAAAACTGGGGGTGACAGGAATTGATATGGAATCCTCCTGTATGCTGACTCTTGGAAGACTGATGGGAGTCAAAACATGTATTCTCACTATGGTAACCGTTTTGGAAAATCTGAAAGAAAAACTGACAGGACAGGAACGAACAGATGCGGAAGATCTGCTTTGCAGAACAGCCTTGGAAGGAATCTATCATTATCATATGAAAATGGAGGGAGAAAAAAATGAGTAAAGAAAAATTTTCAATTGGTTCAGAAACAGTGATTGGAATGGTACACTGCCTGCCACTTCCGACAACAGCGGGATTTGATGGAGATTATCAGAAAATTTTAGACAGAGCAGTACAGGATGCAGTCACACTGGAAAAAGCAGGAGTGGATGCAGTGATCGTAGAAAATATGGGAGACACTCCGTTTTCAGCGCTACTGAATAAAGCACAGCTGGCAGCTCTGACGGCAGCAACGCTGGCTGTAAAAAATGCAGTAAACATTCCGGTTGGAGTGGATGCAGCGTTCAATGATTGCGAGGCAAATATCGCGATCGCAGCAATTACAGGGGCATCCTTTATCCGAGTTCCAGTATTTGTGGATACGGTGATTTTTACAGATGGAGTCATCAATCCATGCGCAAAAAAATGTATGGAATATCGCAAAGCGATGGGAAAAGAGGACATCAAAGTTCTGGCAGATGTGCAGGTGAAACATGCGCATATGGTACTTCCATATATTACAGTAGAGCAGTCAGCAAAAGAAGCAGTGGACAGCGGAGCGGATGGAATTATCGTAACGGGAACCCAGATTGGAGAGGAAACACCGCTGGATCTGATCAAGCGAGTAAAAAATGTAGTAAAAGTGCCGGTATTTGCAGGAAGCGGTGTGAAAGCAGAGAATATCAAAGATCAGCTGCAGATCGCAGATGGTGTGATCATCGGATCCAGCCTGAAAGAAGGCGGGATTATCAGCAATCCGATTTCCTATGATCTTGTGAAAAAAGTATTAGATGGATTAAACGCATAATAAAAAGGAGAAAAGAATCATGATGAGACCAATGAAACTGGCAGGCTCTGAATTGATGTTTGGAGAAGGCTGTCTGGAATATATTAAAACAATCAAAGTAGAGAAAGTAAGTATTGTAGTAGGCGGAAAAAGTATGGAAAGAAGTGGAATGCTTGCAAAAGTAGAAGGATATTTCCATGAAGCCGGTGCAGAAACAATGGTGATCAGCGGCGTAGAGCCAGATCCGTCTTTTGAAACGGTGATGAGAGGGGCGCAGGAAATGCTGGGATTTGGTCCAGATCTGATCGTAGGGTTAGGCGGAGGATCAGCAATGGATGCTGCAAAAGCAATGTGGATCTTCTATGAACACCCGGAATTAAAGACAATGGAATCTGTACTTCCTCCAAATGAATTTCCAAAACTGCGAGAAAAAGCAAGACTCTGCTGCATTCCATCTACAAGTGGAACCGCAAGTGAAGTTTCCAGATCCATCGTTATTTCTGACAACGAAACAGGACTGAAACATGGACTTGGAAATATGGAAATGATGCCGGATATTGCGATCTGCGATCCGGAAGTAACGGTTTCCATGCCTGCAAAGATCACAGCAGAAACAGGGATGGACGCTCTGACACATGCACTGGAAGCTCTGGCATCCAATCGGGCAAATTATATTTCTGATATTCTGGCAACACAGGCGGCAATCGATATTATGGAAAATCTTCCAAAAGCCTGTGCAGATGGAACGGATATGAAAGCCAGAGAGATCATGCTGCAGGCATCCATGGCAGCAGGAATGGCATTTACCAATGTTTCTCTTGGAATCGTACATTCCATGGCGCACACATTAGGCGGAGTGTTCCATATTTCTCATGGTCTTGCAGATGCAATTCTTCTTCCATATGTCATTCGTTACAATGAAGCAGATGAAAGAGCAAAGAAAGTATATGATACTTTCGCAGAAAAAATCGGTGCAGAGAATTTGTATACAGCGGTTGAAGAGTTAAACCGAACATTACATATTCCGTCTTGCTTAAAAGAAGTGATTGCAGATGAAGCCGTATTTACAGAAAAACTGGATGAGATGGCCGCACTTGCAAAAGCAGACGGATGTACAAAAACAAATCCGGTAATTCCGGAGGTGGAAGAATTTAAAGAATTGTTTATGAAAGCATATAGAGGAGAATAGACATGGAAATTATTTGTTATTTATCAAACGGATACCCGACAATTGAAGCAAGTTACAATATGGCAATGGAATATGCAGATGCCGGATGTAAAATGATGGAGGTCGATTTCCCGTCCAGAAATCCATATCTGGAGAGTGATTACATTGCAGGAAGAATGGCAAAAGCGTTGGAATCCTGTGATGATTATGAAAAATATATGGACTCAATCGTAGCGATCAAAGATAAGCTGCCGGACGTTAAGATTTTAGTACTGGCGTACGAAAATACAGTAGAAGAAATCGGAACACAGGAGTTCATTGATTTCTGCTTGAAAAATGATTTAAAGGACATTCTTCTGGTCGGTTTGAAGGATGATACGATCAAAGATGAAATTATCGCAGCCGGACTCCAGGTATCCTGCTATGTACAATTCCATATGCCGGAGGCAGAGATCGAGATGGCAAAACAGTCCAATGGATTTGTATACCTTCAGGCAAAACCATATGAGACTCAGGAAAAGAATGAAAACTATCCGACATTAAAAGACTGTGTGGAGCATTTAAGAGCATGCGGTATCGACCGTCCGATTTACTGTGGAGTAGGCGTTCATGCACCGGAAGATGTCAAACTGGTCAAGGAAGCCGGTGGGGATGCAGCATTTGTGGGAAGTACCATTTTAAAACTGCATGAAGATATTCCTGCAATGAAAGAGAAGATCCGGGAATTCAAAGCGCAGTGTTAGACTTGTCTTTCAAATATAATCATAATATAATGAAAGCATAAGAAAAATAGAAAGATCAACACAATGGATGCAGTTGATAATAGGTGCAATATGATAGATGATAGATTACCAAAGTATTATCTTGTAAAAAAATCACTCGTTGAAAAAATTGAAAACGAAGAGTTTCAGCCAGGTGAACCAATCCCTAGTGAACGAGAGTTGATGGAAGATTATCAGGTCAGCAGAATTACAATTAGGAAAGCAATCGAGGAATTAGTTGCAGAAGGATATCTCTATAAAGTTCAGGGAAAAGGAACTTATGTAAAGACAGATGAAGGAAGCAATAATCTGTTTGCTATCACAAGTTGTACAGAAGATGTAATCCGTCTGGGCATGACACCAAGTAAAAAAACAGTAGTTTCAGAACTTGTAAAAGCAAATGTAAAGCGGGCAAAAGCACTTGAGATTACAACAGATGATAATGTTTATATGATAGGAAGGATTTTATATGCCGATCAGGAGCCATTAAACTATACGCTTACATTTCTTCCAGAGAGGATTTTTCCGGGGCTGACGCAGAAGCATGCATTTGATCAGGAGTCGTTGTATGAGACGATTCAGAATGTGTATAAAGTAAAGATCACAAAAGCGAGAAGAACGATGGAGGCTATTCTTGCTAAAGACGAAATAGCAGAGTATCTGGAACTAAAAGAAGGCTCTCCTATTATATTATTTAGATGTGTTACTTATGGTATTGTGAATGGAAAAGAGATTCCTATTGAGAATTTTAAGTGCTATTATCGCACCGATAAGTTTAAATTCTATATTGATCAAGTGAGATAAGAGAATACAATCAATTTAAAAACAGTCGGCGTACCTGTTGGTATGTCGGCTGTTTTGTGCTATGATAAAAAACGGATTGTGAAAAAAATAAAAGTTTACCATAGTAAAAGAGGAGTTGATCACATATGACAAAAAAACAACTTGCACTGGAGATCATAGAACGACTTCGCACGGCGTATCCGGATGCGGATTGTACGCTCGATTATGACCACAGTGAGGCGTGGAAGCTTCTGGTAGGAGTGCGTCTGGCAGCACAATGTACAGATGAGAGAGTCAATATTGTTGTAAAAGATCTGTATGCAAAGTTTCCAGATGTAAATGCACTGGCAGAAGCAGATCCACAGGAGATTGAAGCAATCGTAAGACCTTGCGGGCTTGGGAAAAGCAAAGCGAGAGATATCAGCGCCTGTATGAGGATTCTGCGTGATGAGTATCATGGAGAAGTGCCGGATGATTTTGATGCATTATTAAAACTTCCGGGAGTCGGAAGAAAAAGTGCCAATCTGATTATGGGCGATGTATTCGGAAAACCGGCGATCGTGACAGATACACACTGTATCCGTCTGGTCAATCGAATGGGACTTGTAGATGGGATCAAAGAGCCGAAAAAGGTAGAGATGGCTTTGTGGAAGATCATTCCTCCGGAGGAGGGCAGCAGCTTTTGCCATCGTCTTGTATATCATGGAAGAGAAATCTGTACTGCAAGGACAGCACCATATTGTGACAGATGTTGTCTGTTTGATATCTGCAAAAAAAGAGGTGTTTAGAAATGAAAGCAAAAGGACAGATGTCAGAATCCATGCCGCTGGCAATATTTCTTACATTGGCCGGTGGTTTGCAGGATGCCTATTCTTATAATTGCAGAGGCAAAGTATTTGCCAATGCCCAGACAGGAAATATTGTACTTTTGGGACAGAATCTTGCAGAGGGAAACTGGGGCGTTGCGCTTCATTATCTGATTCCGTTGCTGGCGTTTATCAGTGGTGTTTATGTGGCAGTCCGCATTCAGAATCTGTGCAAAGAAAGCGAAAAAATCCACTGGAGACAGATTGTGCTGGTCATTCAGATCATATTGCTGTTTTTGGTAGGCTTGTTTCCGCAGAGTATGAATGTACCGGCCAATGCGATGATGTCATTCAGTTGTGCGATGCAGGTAAATGCCTTCCGGAAATTCCACGGGATTCCGTGTGCAACGACCATGTGTATCGGAAATATGCGAAGTGCGACAGAAATGCTCTGTAAATATCAGGTAACGGGCAATCAGGAACTGAAGAAAAAGAGTATGCATTATTACTTTGTAATCCTGGTTTTTGCGGTTGGAGCGGCCATGGGAGCATTATTCATCCGGCAGATTGGTGATCGGACGATCTGGATTGCGGCGATACTGCTGCTGGCAGGATTTGTTTTGATGTTCATAAAAGAGGATAGAGAAGACGTGAGAAGATAAATCTGCAAGATTTGTTCTCTATTCTTGCATAATAGAAACTATGGGTGTATCCTAAGAACGTATTTGATCAAAATGATTTGACAGAACATAAAGAGGGGGCAAAAAAGTGGATACACAAAAGCATCTATTTGATAACAAGAAAATGGCGGTGCTATTGATTCCTCTTGCAATCGATCAGCTTTTGAATTCCTTTATGGGAACCGTGGATACTCTGGTAGTCAGTAGTCTTGGTTCGGCAGCTATTTCAGCGGTGACGTTGGTGGATTCCATCAATATTCTGATCGTACAGGCATTTTTTGCACTGGCATCCGGGGGAACGGTAGTCTGCTCACATTATCTGGGATGCAAAAAGCAGGATCATGCGAAGGAGGCGGCAAGACAGTTGATTTTTATCACATTTTGTCTGTCAGCTCTGATTGGAATCATCTGTTTTTTATTTAATGGCCAGATTCTGGGGCTGATCTTCGGAGAAGTCGAAGAGAACGTGATGACAAATGCAAAGCAGTACTTTTTCTTTTCTGCCATCTCTTATCCGTTTATTGCATTGTACGATGACGGTTCCTGTATTCTGAGAGCACAGGAGAACAGCAGTCTTCCGATGAAGATCTCGATTTGTTCGAATATTGTAAATATTGTGCTGAATATCTGGTTTGTATGGGGGCTTCATCTTGGTGTGGCAGGCTCTGCCTGTGCAACGCTGCTTGCAAGAATGTTTGCCATGTTTGTAGTTATGTACAAACTTCGAAAACCAGATCTGGAAATCCCCGTGTACGATTACTTTACGATTCGTCCGCAGTGGAAAGAGATCAGAAGAATCTTGAATATCGGAATTCCTTCAGGAATTGAAAACAGTATGTTCCAGTTTGGAAAGCTGGCAATCCAGTCTACAGTTTCTCTGATGGGAACGGCTGCCATTGCAGCTCAGGGAATGGCCAATCTGATTGAAAATCTGAATGGAATCCTGGCAGTAGGAGTTGGTGTGGGGCTGATGACCGTTGTAGGAGAAAGTCTCGGCGCCGGGCGTAAGGATGAAGCGATTTATTATGTGAAAAAGCTGAGTATTGTTTCAGAGGTCGTAATTGTAATTTCCTGTCTTGTGATGTATATTCTCGTCTATCCAATTACAAAATTCGGAGGAATGGAGACGGAGAGTGCAAGACTTTGTATTCATATGGTAACCTGGATCACAATTGTCAAACCTGTTGCATGGGTATTTTCTTTCATTCCGGCATATGGATTCCGTGCGGCTGGAGATGTGAAGTTTACAATGACCGTATCAGTACTTTCGATGTGGTTTTGCAGAGTGCTTCTTGCAATGATTCTCGCAAGAGGATTCGGAATGGGACCGATGGCGGTATGGATCGGAATGTTTGCAGACTGGTCTGTACGTGGAATCATTTATGCGATTCGGCTGAAAAATAAAAAATGGCTGAATCATCAGGTAATCGGTTAAAAAAGAATAATTTCAGAAAAAAACAACATTCTAGTAGAGAGGTTTCAAAACTGGGATGTTGTTCTTTTTTTGACACAATCTGGGAAATTCAGGAAAAAGAATTGCATAATTCCTAGTTTTATGGTAGGGTTTAAATCAGTAATAGTTATTATTTTAGTATAAAAGTGAGGGAGATTGATATGATGAATATTCAAAAAGCAGCAGTGATAGGATGTGGATTTGTAGGAGCATCTACGGCGTTCAGCCTGGTACAGAAGGGGTTGTTTTCAGAGCTGGTTCTGATCGATGCGAACAAGGAGAAGGCAGAAGGCGAGGCCATGGACCTCAGTCATGGAAGACCGTTTGTTCATTCCATGAAGATTTATGCAGGGGATTATGATGATATCAGTGACTGTGCTTTGATCATCATTACAGCGGGAGCAAACCAGAAACCGGGAGAGACAAGACTGGATTTAGTACACAAAAATGTGGCGATCTTCAAATCAATTATTCCGGAGATTACAAAACGAAATTTTGAGGGAAACCTTCTGATCGTGGCAAACCCGGTGGATATTCTGACATATGCGGCATTGAAGATTTCCGGTTATCCAAAAGAGCGTGTGTTTGGAAGCGGAACAGTTCTGGATTCTGCAAGATTTCGCTATCTGTTGAGTGAACACCTGGATGTGGACAGCAGAAGTGTTCATGCGTTTATCATCGGAGAGCATGGAGACAGTGAGCTGGCTGTCTGGAGCAGTGCGAATGTTGCGGGAATTGATATCCATGATTTCTGTGAGCTGCGCGGCCATTATGAGCATGATGCGGCAATGGAGCGGATTTATAAAGAAGTTCGCGACAGTGCATATGAGATCATTGAGCGAAAGGGTGCGACCTATTACGGAGTAGCCATGGCAGTAGGCAGAATTGCAGAAAGTATTATCCGTGATGAAAATTCCGTTCTGCCGGTTTCCAGTCTGATGGAGGGCGAATATGGATTGGAAGATCTTTGTATCAGTGTTCCGACTCTGGTTTCCCAGAAAGGAGCAGAGCAGGTGCTTGAGATTCCATTGGATGAAAAAGAGCACAAGAAACTGAGACAGTCTGCCGCGGAATTGAAAAAAGTCCTGGAAACTCTGGACTTATAGGACATTGACGATAACATATTTTTTGTGATATCCTTGTACGAATGGGGCATATTTCTATGCTTCAAAGGAGAGAAAGAACGGGGATACAAAAGATGGATGTTATTGTAATCATGTGTATTGGCGTATTGGCAGGTAAATTTTTACTGCCGCGCAATTTAAACAGATGGAATCAGATCTTGCAGGTGGTCTGCACCTTGCTTCTGATCTTTTCCATGGGAGTGATGCTTGGCAGCAGAGAAAATTTTCTGGAAGAGCTTTCTGCTTTGGGAATCCAGAGTGTGATTTTTTTTCTGCTTCCATCGGTGGGATCGGTGCTGTTGGTCTATCCTCTGACCAGACATTTTTTAGAACATAAAAAAGATGGAAAGGGGAAAAAATAGATATGGTATATTTAGCAATCATTGCGTTGCTTGGCGGCATTGCCTGCGGAATGACAGGATTGGATGAGAACGTGATCGTATCATGGATTACTTCGAATAAAGATATGATCTTATACCTGCTGATGTTTCTGGTAGGAATCAGCATTGGTTTCAATCAGGGGATTGTCAGTAAGATCAAGGAATATCATATTAAAATTTTTGTGATTCCCCTGGGAATCGTAGTTGGCTCTATTTTAGGAGGAATCGCGGGAGGACTTCTGACAGGGATGCCGCTTGGTGAGAGTACAGCAATTGCCAGTGGACTTGGATGGTACAGTCTTTCCGGGGTTACCATTGGCAATCTGGCGGGAGCACAGGCGGGAAGTATCGCATTTTTAAGTAATCTGCTGCGGGAGATTTTCTCCTTTTTCAGCATCCCATGGATTTCGAAAAAACTGAATTATTATACCTGTATCGCTCCGGCAGGGGCAACCAGTGAGGATACGACACTGCCGATGATGATACGGTATACGAATGAAGAGACCGTGGTACTGTCTGTGTTTAACGGAGTGATCTGTTCCGCACTGGTGCCGTTTCTGATTTCGTTTTGTTATAATTTGTTTTAAAAGTAGGAGAACAGTGTGTGTTGTTGGAGAGGTTTCCAGAGATGCACACTGTTCTTTCAATTCTTGAAAAAATATTTGTGATATGTTAAGTTAATTTTATCAACTTATATCTTTTGTCTGAAAAAAGGTGGAATGTCTGTATTATGAAGAAAAGAATTGAAAATTTGCTATTGGCGTTATTGTTTCTTATTGTCCTGGTTTCGGAAGCTTTTTTAACCAAAGATAAACAATGTTTAGACGACTTATTTATTCTACATAATACAAAAGAAAATATGTCAGGTCCAATTCATGAGTCAGATGTGGAACAATATATGACACACTTAAATAATGAGTTGGGAATTCCAGAGCAGAAACTAAAATATATTACATCTACATTGACTCAATATCCAAATCTAGGAAAAAATATTGAGTCTATACAAGAAGAAGCAGTGATTGAAGATGTAGAATTTCTTTTTGATGTTTTAAAATATTCTTATGCTGGTTATAGCTATTTTGCAACAGAAGATGTCTGGAAGGATCTTGAAAATCGTATTATTTCCAGTATAAAAATGCATGATACAACTATGAATCGAGACGAACTGATTCAAATGCTATGTACCAATTTGAATTTTATTCAAGATAGTCATTTCAAAATTTGTGGATACTCTCCGATTGTTCGTTCTCATTTTTATTATAATGATACCATCGAAATAGAAAAGGATTCTCGTGGTTATTACGTGAAAGATAACCGCCAAAAATGGTATATTCAATCTATTGAGAACAATGAGAATGTAGAATACTATATTAAACCTTCTCTCAATGCAGAAGGAAAACTCTGTTATTACTTAGGGCTGTTGGATACACAATCACATACACATTTGAATGTTGTTTTTCAATCGAACAGTAAGGAATATAAGACAACGATCAAAGTTTCCCGTAGTGAATCACAGATCAATAAAAATGAAAAGGCTTATACTTATAAAATGGCAAATAATATTCCTATTATTACTATGGGACGCATGTACAATAAGAATGCAGAAGACCACTCTGTGGAAGAATTTGTCGAATCTGCAAAAAAAATATCCAATCAAGAGCTTGCTATTTTAGATCTTCGTGGAAATACAGGGGGACAAAGTTGGGGCGCAAATGTATGGTTTCAAAATTTTACTGGTGATCCTCAAATACCACAATTCAGTACGCTTAAGTTATGGAGCAAAATCAATACGTATGGCTTATGGCAAGCATATCAAACAGCAAAAGAGAACTCCCTTTTCCCTCCAGAAGAACTCTTGGAGGTAAAAGCAGAATTATCTGTTGTAAATCCTACAGAAAATTGCTGGATTTTTACAGAAGGTAAAGAAGAGAAAAAACAGAATACGACGAAATTAATTGTTTTGCTGGATGGGAATACTGCTTCTGCAGCAGAAAATTTAGTTTTGTATCTTAACACATTAGAAAATGTAGTATTTATTGGAACGAATACTTTAGGCTGCTTTTTCTCCAATGCAAATATGAAATGTATTTTACCTAATTCAGAAATAGAAATATCGTATGGAGATCAATTAACCTTTACGAATAATTGTATAGAAGGCACAGGCTTTCAACCAGATATTTGGATCGGTGGTCAGGATGCATTAGAAAGAACACTTGCCTTTCTTGAGAAAAATGGCGAATATAGAGTTAATGAATAGAGTGTAAAAGATGAAGAACAGGAGGTTTTACAAAATACTTACGAATCTTTAACAAGCTTAGCATGGATATAAAATGAAGAACATGACATAATTAAACCCAACGATAGTGGAACTGAAAGGAATTTTCATAATGGGGGGGAAGTGATGAATCTTCTATTGTACCGATTTTTCCGCGCACAGATTTATGGGATTTTAATGTTTTATGTGAAAGATCTCCAAAAACAGCACAGAAAAAGAAATCTCATTGCATGGAGATTAATGGCGCTTGTCTGGATACTGGATATTATTATATTGTACAAGGGCAGTTCTTATTTTCCGATTTCCTATTTTGCGGAGCCAATGGTGTTCTTTGTAGTGTGTTTTGTGGTAGTGCCATGTTTCTGGGAAGTTTCTACTTGCCCGGCGTGTGGAAGACGAATTTTTTTTCGACCGCTGGTGTCAGGTCATTGTCCAAAGTGTAAGAGTAAACTTATTCTCTTTTCGTAGTATTTAAAATGTGATTGTGCAGGAAAATCTGTGACTGAAACAGCTTGCACAGTAAAAAGGGGAAGCCTGCAATTTATAACGTGCAGCCTTCCCCTTCTTTTATAGTCTTTATAATCAGGTTATCGTAAAAATGTATTGATCACATGTAAAATCCCATCTTCATCATTGGACTTCGTGATAAAATCGGCCGTTTCTTTGACGATCGGCTGTGCGTTTTCCATGGCAACGCCAAGTCCGGCGTATTCGATCATGGAAATGTCATTGAATCCATCTCCGCAGCAGATCATAGAATCTGCAGTCAGTCCGATGCTGTTTAGCAGTTTTTGCAGGGAGTATGCCTTGTCGATATTCTGTGGCATGATCTCCAGGAAAAACGGCTCAGACCGGTAAATATTCAGCAGCTTATGAAACTTCTGCTGAAGATGCGGCATCAGTTCTTCCAGAATAGACGGTTCTCCTGCAATCAATAGTTTGTTGACAGGAAAAGTCAGCCGGGATACGAAATCCGGTACCTGTACGATTTCCATTTTATTGATGAAAGATTCTTTTTCGGTATATTCGTTGGAAGCAATACCGGACAGAATCTGGTCACCGTCGTAAGTCAGAATATCCAGTCCCGGATAGGTGGATGTAATTTCATAGATCGGCGCAATCACGTCGGCAGGCAGGGTACGATTATAGATAATCTCTCCGGTAGAGCACTGGGTAATCCTGGCTCCGTTGAAGGAGAGCATATATCCGCCGTATTTGGAAAGATTCAGCTTTTCTGCCAGAGGAACGATACCGTTGATCGGGCGTCCGCTGGCAAGTACAACTTTCTTTCCTTCTTCCTGAATCTCGATGAGTGCCTGTTTTGTCGGTTCTGTAAGTTCTTTTCTGGAATTGGTCAAAGTGCCGTCCAGATCAAGAACGAGCATCTGGTAGTCCATATGTTACCTCTCTTTTAGTACATTGACGATCTCGGAAAACTTCATACCATTGGAAGCTTTGACAAGAACTGTATCCTTTGGATTTAAAATGCGGTCTGCCTGTTCGAAAAAGTCATCTTTTGTTTCAAAATAAAATACCTGTGTTTTGGAACACTGTTCACTTGCGCCGGTTGCCATATGTTCTGAGAGCTGTCCGATGCAGACAAGTATATCGATGCCAAGGTCAGCAGCATATTTTCCGACCTCATAGTGCATCTGTTTTTCTGTCGGTCCCAGTTCAAACATATCGCCAAGGACTGCAACCTGACGAGTGTCTGCCTTTGCAAGAACATCCAGAGATGCTTTTGTGGAAGCCGGATTGGCATTGTAGCAGTCATCAATGATCGTAAGGGAATCTGTCTCGATCAGATTGTTACGTCCTGCCAGAGGAACTAAAGCTTCAATGCCGGCTTTGATCTCTTCGTCGTTCATTCCCAGTGCATACCCTGCGGCAATGCCGGCAAGTGCATTGAGAACCATATGTTCTCCCGGAATCGAGATATGTGCAGAGAAGGTTGAATTTGGTGTGTGGAAGACGGCATTGGTACCGCGCAGTCCGCAGGATTCTACCTGATCCGCATAAAAATCCCGGCTGTCATCCAGACCAAAGAAGACCGGCTGGATTCCGTTTGCAGGGTGAACGGTTGAGAGTTTATCATCATCCCCGTTTAAGATAATGGAACCGTTCGGGTTCATATAGAGGAAAATCTCCGTTTTTGCTTTCAAAATACCGTCTCTGGACTTTAAATGCTCCAGATGGGCAACTCCGATATTGGTGATGACGCAGATGTCAGGACGGGCAATCTTTGCAAGCCGTTCCATCTCGCCGAAATTGCTGATACCAAGTTCCAGCACGGCAACCTCATGTTCTTCGCGGATATTGAAGATCGTAAGCGGGAGCCCGATCTCGTTGTTGAAGTTTCCGGCTGTTTTCAATACGTCATATTTTTCTCCAAGCACAGATGCGATCATTTCTTTGGTGCTGGTCTTTCCCACACTTCCGGTGACACCTACGACTTTCAGATTAAGGCTTTTCCGATAGTGCTCGGCAATATCCTTCAATGCCTGTTCACAGGAGGTGACCAGAATGTATGGATAAGAGGCATTTTCAATCCGTTTTTCGGAGAGCGCACACAGAGCGCCGTCCCGGATCGTCTGCGGGATGAACATGTGTCCGTCTACTCTTGTACCGCGAATGGCGATAAACAGACAGTCTTTTTCTACTTTCCGGCTGTCGATCACAACGCTGGAAACTTCTTTATAATAACTTTCGTCATCGCCGTAATAAATTCCACCACAGGCAACGGCGATTTCTTTCAATGTCATGTTTTTCATAAACGTTCCATCCTTTATTGTATTTGCTTACTGATATCTTGCTTCCATGGATTTCTGGATGATCAGCTCGCACAGATCTCCGTATTCAATTCCGTCTGCAAGTGCTTCTTTTGGAAGGAGGCTTGCAGAAGTCATGCCCGGAAGGGTATTCATTTCCAGGCAGTACAGATTGCCGTCTGCGTCCAGGATAAAGTCAGCCCGGCTGTATACATTCAGCTTCAATGCCTGGAAAGCGCGGACTGTGAGAGCTTTCATGCGCTCTGCAATCTCTTCGCTGATATCAGCAGGGCATACTTCTTCAGTCGCATTTGCCTGATATTTGTTGGCATAGTCAAACCATCCGCTTTTTGGAATGATTTCGATCGGAGGAAGTGCTTTTCCATCGATCACGCCGCATGCAAATTCGCGGCCTTTGATGTAAGTTTCGATGACCACTTCGTTTTCATAACGGAAAGAATTTTTCAGTGCCTGACGGTATTCGTCTTCTGTATTTACAATATATACTCCGATGCTGGAGCCGCCGGAGCATGGCTTTACAACGACCGGGAAGGAAAGTCCCAGAGATTCCAGGGAACAGTCACTGTCTTCTTTATACAGGCAGACTCCGGAAGGTGTGTCCACACCGGCTTCCATAAAAATCTGTTTGGTGAGTCCTTTATCCATGGCAACGGCACATCCAAGCGAGTCAGGTCCTGTGTAGCGGATTCCGAGCAGATCAAATGAAGCCTGCAGCTTTCCGTTTTCTCCTTCTCCGCCGTGAAGTCCGAGGAAGGTCATATCTGCCAGGCGGCAGAGTTCGATGACATTCGGACCGAAGAAGCAGTCAGACTGATCCGGACGGGAAGCTTTTACAGCTGCAAGATCCGGCTCTGTTTCGGAAATATTCTTTGCGATTTCCAGACCGTGTCCGGGCAGTGTAAAGACGTCTTCCAGATTCTCGGGTGCGTTCTCAAGGCCGAGAAATACATCCAGAAGAAATGCATCGTGTCCTTTCTCCAGTAATGTGTTACAGATTCCGGCAGCAGAAGCGAGAGAAACGTCGCGTTCTGTACTGAGTCCACCGGCTAATACGATAATTTTCATGATGATCTCCTATCTTATTTATTTACTTCATTTAACAGTTTTGCTTTTGTGTCATAGAGCTTCCGGGACAAATCCACATAAACTTTGTGTGGATATAAGAGACGTTTTGTCTCATCCCAGAGAGTCTCTTTTTCCTGTTTGCAATATGCTGCGATCTCCATGACAGAAGGAGAAGTGTAGACACATTCTCCGTGGATGAAGATTGGTTGTAACATCTCACGCATCGTGTAGCTTCCGCCCGGAAGACGAGTCTTTTTCCAGGTTTCGTTTGGATCGAATAAAAGCAGTTCTTCGGATGTGTCATAGGTCTCGTCCGCAAAACAGATCAGATCCGCACGAAGCTTTCCGGTCTCTTTATCGTATACACGATAAATGGTTTTGTTTCCCGGATTCGTGATTTTTTCCGTATTTTCTGAAATCTTGATCTTCGGAAGGAATTCGCCGTCTTTTTCAATGGCAGCCAGTTTGTAAACTCCACCGAAGGAAGGGCAATCCTTGGAGGTGATCAGATGTGTTCCAACTCCCCATGAGGTGATTGCTGCACCCTGGATCTTCAGATCATTGATCAGCATCTCATCCAGATCGTTGGAAGCTGCGATCACGGCATCCTCAAATCCTGCGGCATCCAGCATGACACGTGCTTTTTTGGACAGGTATGCAAGATCTCCACTGTCCAGACGAATGCCGTAGCTCTTTGGATGGATACCGGCCTCTTTCATTTCACGGAAGACGCGGATCGCATTTGGAACTCCGGATTTCAAGGTATCATAAGTGTCCACCAAAAGGGTACATGCGTCCGGATATAATTCGGCATAGGCTTTGAATGCGGTGTACTCGTCCGGAAAACTCATGATCCAGCTGTGGGCATGGGTTCCCATGATCGGGACATCAAACATCTTGCCGGCAAGCACATTAGATGTGCCGACACATCCGCCGATCATAGCGGCTCTGGCTCCATAAAGTCCGGCATCCGGTCCCTGAGCACGGCGAAGACCAAATTCCATGACACCGTCTCCCTGTGCCGCATGGACAACACGGGCTGTTTTTGTCGCGATCAGGCTCTGATGATTAATGATATTCAAGATCGCAGTCTCCACAAGCTGTGCCTCCATGATTGGAGCGATGACTTTTAAGATTGGCTCCTTCGGGAAGATCACACTTCCTTCCGGAATCGCGTAAATATTTCCGCTGAAATGAAATCCACTCAGATAGTGGAGAAAGTCCTCACTGAAAATGCCGAGTCCCCGCAGGTAATCTACATCTTCGTAAGAAAAATTCAGATTTTTGATGTATTCGATGACCTGTTCCAGACCGGCCATGATGGAGTAGCCGTTTTTTACCGGATTCTCCCGGAAAAATACATCAAAGATCACGGTTTCGTTTGCAGACTGTTTTTCAAAATAGCCCTGCATCATGGTCAGCTCATATAAATCTGTGAGCAATGTTAAATTATCTGCTCTCATAAAAAATCTCCTTTTTTAAATCAGATCAATTCTGCATTTTTATTGATCGTTTCCTGAATGATATTCTGTACGTAAGCGCCGATGTGTTTTTTGTCCTCCGGCGCCAGATCTTTCGGATAGATCGGTTTTCCATACTCTACGATAACATTGACCTTTTTGATCCTTGGAAACTGATTTTCAAAGATCGCGGCAGTGTTGTTCATGGAAATCGGAACGATCGCACATCCTGTTTTGGTGGCAATCTTAAAAGCGCCCTCTTTAAAAGGAAGCATACTGAGCTCTTCCCCTTTGTTTCTCGTTCCCTCAGGGAAAATACAGATGGAAATTCCCCGCTTCACATAATCGATCGCCTGAAGGATGGTTTTCAGTCCCTCTTTTGGATTCTCGCGGTCCAGAAACAGGCAGTATACAAAGCGCATCCAGGTAGATAAAAGCGGAATTTTTTCCATCTCCTTTTTCGCCACATATCCGGTCAGTCTCGGACAGCGGGAGTACGTCAGAAGAATATCAAAGAAACTGCGGTGATTTCCGATAAACAGCACGGGCTCGTCCGGAATATTTTCGAATCCGATCACGGTCGTGTGTACACCGGTTACTTTTAAGATTGCTTTGAATCCCCACTGTACGATTCGAAGACAACTGTAGTCTCTTGCATTGCGGTTGAACTTTCCGATCAGCCATTCAATGAAAAATACCGGAATTGTCAGAATAAGAAACAGAATAAGGAAAACAACAACACAAATAAAACGAATCATGTTATAAACCTTCTCTCTTAGTTTTTTAGACGTTGGGGGCAAAGATGCCTGACATCTTTTTAGTCTAGTACAGATTATACTAAAGCATCCTGTGAAATACAAGTTTCGCGGTCATAAAAAGACAGAAATGTTAATAAGATAAATGGAAAGAGGGACTCCGGAGCAGAGGGTGAACAGAAAAAGAAAAAATAAAACATTCAAAATTGTGGTTTTGTGGATGATGATTCTGTCAGCGATCTGGCTGCCCTGCGGCTGTATCCGCAAAAAGCCGGAGATCACAGGGGAGAAAAGTGCAGCATTTCAGCTGATGAGTGAAAGAGAAATCCCGGAAGAACTAAAGGAATGGATGGAACAGGAGAAAGCCCATCCTTTTATGCTGACATATGCCGTGGAGCAGGATATTTACGCTGCCAGAAGCTACGGACCGCAGAATAAGACCGGATATCAGATCAAGGTCGATGCCGTCCTGGAGGGGGAAAAAACGGTGCGGATCCAGACAAGTCTTCTGGGACCGGAAAAAGGAGAGAAAACAAAGGATGTCGTAACCTATCCGTATGTGGTGGTGAAATTAAAAAAGACAGAAAAAGAAATTTTATTTGAGTAGGAGGAGTTTATGGAGCTGATACAGAAAACAATCCGTTATAATCAGGAAGGAAAGAAAACATTTGACCAGTTTTATCTGGACGAAGATTACAATGTTCCGGATGCAAAGCAGGATGTGCGGCGTATCATCAAGGGACAGGGAACTGTCAAGATCGAGGATGTCAAGCTGGTGGAAAATTATGTGCGGATTTCCGGAAAGCTGTATTTCCAGATTTTGTATGTGACGGATCAGGGAGAGCCGATGCCGGCAGTACTGGATGGCAAGATTCCGTTTGAAGAAATGGTGTACACGGAGGGAGAAGAGCGCACCCAGTATTTTGTCCGGAATATCCGGGTAGAGTTCGGTACGACCCTGGTACACTCCAGAAAGATCAGTATCCGCGCGATGATTGAAATGGAAGTCGGATGTGAAACTCTCATTGAAGAAGAGACGGCGGTGGATCTGGAGAGCAGTGCTTCTATTTACAAGAAGCAGAAACCGGTGAATCTCTTAAAGCTGCATACTGCGAAAAAAGATACATACCGCATCAAAGAAGAAATTACGATCCCCGGAACAAAAGAGAGCATCGGTCAGGTGCTTCTGACGGATATTACAGGGCGGAAGCTGGAAGTGCGGGCAGCACAGGATGAACTGCTTCTGCGGGGAGAACTGCAGATTTTCTGTATGTATCTCTCAGAAGAAGGAAAGACCGACTGGCTGGAGCAGAGTGTTCCTTATGAGGGACGAATCGAATGCAGCGGGGCAACAGAAGGGATGTATTATGATGTGCAGCACGCGCTGGAAGATACGCTGGCAGATGTACGGATGGATGAGGACGGAGAGATGCGCATCATCGGGATTGAGGGAACCGTAAGTGTTCGGATCAATCTGTATGAAGAGGAAGAGCTGAATCTTCTGGAAGACCTGTACTCTCTGGAACAGAAAGTTTCGTATCAGACAAGAGAGGCGGTCTATGAAGAATTGCTTTTACAGAATCAGTCCAAATGCAAGATTGTAGAAAACCTGTCGCTTCCGGAGCTGAAAGACGATGTTCTGCAGATCTGTCACAGCTCGGGAAGTGTGCAGATCGAACATGTGGAGACAAGAGCGGAAAAACAGGGGGGAATCCTGATTGAAGGAATCCTGCATGTGTCATTTTTGTATCTGAAAGCGGATGATGCGCTTCCGATTGGAAACTGGCAGGGAATGGTTCCGTTTTCTTATCTGCTGGAATGTCCGGATATGCCAAAAGACGTGCGGTATCAGTTATCCAACCGAGTGGAACAGATTTCAGTGACCATGACTGGCAGTGATTCAGTAGAAGTAAAGGCAGTTCTGGATTTCGATGTATTTTTAAGAAAAGAAGTGCCGATGCAGGTCATCACAGAAGTGTCTCTGGAGGAAACAGACCGGGAGGAACTGGCGAAAAAACCGGGGATCGTAGGGTATATGGTAAAATCCGGGGATGATCTGTGGACGCTGGCAAAACAATATATGACGACCGAGGAGAGTATCCGTCAGATCAACCATCTCGAAAATGGAAAAATCAAACCGGGCGATAAGCTCATCATCTGTAAAGAGATCGGAATGTAGAGATATATCGTTGATTTTTGAAGGCAAAATGGGTATACTATAAACACAAATGTATACAAGATACAAACGGAGGACACAGGATGAAACAGATAGAATTAAAGGCACTTGCCAAGATCAATCTGGGACTGGACGTACTGGGAAGAAGAGAAAATGGATATCATGATGTGCGGATGATCATGCAGTCCGTTTATCTGTATGATGATGTTGTGATCGTGAGAAAGGATCTGCCGGGCATAGAAGTGGAGACGAATCTGCATTTTCTGCCGACGGATGAAAATAATATCGCGTATAAGGCGGCAGCCATGCTGATGGAAGAATTTAAGCTTCCGGGCGGCGTCAGGATTGTTTTGAACAAGCACATTCCCGTAGCGGCAGGTATGGCAGGGGGGAGTTCCAATGCAGCGGCAGTTTTGTTTGGGATGAACAAGATGTTCCGTTTGGGCTTAAGTCAGAGATCTCTGATGGAGAGAGGTGTCCGTCTGGGAGCAGATGTTCCGTATTGTATTATGAGAGGAACGGTACTGGCAGAGGGAATTGGAGAGGAGCTGACTACACTTCCTGCACTTCCGGCGTGTACGGTACTGATCGCAAAACCGCCGATCAGTGTTTCTACCAAAGTGGTATATGAGGCACTGGATGCAAAAGAGATCGTGGATCATCCGGACATAGACGGGATCATCCGGGGGCTGGAGACGGGGTCTCTTTCCGAGATTGCCGCTCATATGGGCAATGTGCTGGAGGATGTTACGATTGGGATGTATCCGGTCATTGAAAAGATCAAGGATGAGATGAAAAAAGCAGGTGCGCTCAATGCGATGATGAGCGGGAGCGGTCCTACCGTATTCGGGATTTTTGAAAGCCGTGCGGCAGCGCGCAGAGCGCAGGAGCAGATCCGCAGGAAGGCACTGGCAAAACAGGTATATGTGACAAATGTGCATGGCGCAAGGAGGACATAAGATGGAACCGAAATTAGAAGTGACAATGGATGAATATCTTCCGCTTCGGGATGTGGTATTTAAGACACTCAGGCAGGCGATCCTGCGCGGAGAATTAAAGCCGGGAGAGCGTTTGATGGAGATCAAGCTGGCAAATAAGCTGGGTGTGAGCCGCACACCGATCCGGGAGGCGATCCGCAAGCTGGAGCTGGAAGGTCTCGTGCTGATGATCCCAAGACGCGGAGCAGAAGTCGCAGAGATCACGGAGAAAAGTCTGAATGATGTGCTGGAAGTCAGAAAGGCACTGGAAGAGCTTGCAGTTCAGCTGGCTTGTGAGCGGATGGATGAAGAAGGACTCGAAGCGTTGAAGAAAGCGGCGAAGGAGTTTGAAGAATCTCTGGGAAGTGAGGATGTGACCAGGATCGCAGAGGCTGATGTGGCATATCATGATATTATCTGTCGTTCTACAGACAATCAGAGGCTGATGCAGCTTTTGAATAATTTCAGAGAACAGATGTACCGCTACAGAGTAGAGTATCTCAAGAAGAAAGAATGTTATCCGCAGCTTTTGAGAGAGCATCAGGCGATCATCGAGGCGATCGAGAAGAGTAATAAAGAGACAGCATCTGAGATCATGGGACAGCATATTGAGAATCAGGTGACTGCAGTGACAGATTCATTGAGACATAAGTAAGGGCGTAGTGAAGGATTTCTTCACTACGTCTTAAATTACGGAAATTTGTATAAACTTCCTGTTTTTGGTACATACTTCGGATATCAAAATGAAACCGGAGGAGATACATATGAAATTTTCAAATCAGAACAGGAACAGAATCATTGCATTGCTGTCCATGCTGGCAGCGGGAATTCTGATCGGACAGATCTTTAGTACAGCAGAGAGAACAGTACAGGCAAAGGTACAAAAGGAACTGGCAGATGAGGTGCTCAGATTTCATGTGCTGGCAAACAGTGACAGTACCCTGGATCAGGAGATGAAGCTGTGTGTACGCAATGAGATTTTGGAATTTCTGCAGACCGAGATGCCAACAGGTGCAGGCGCAGAAGCGACAAAAGAGTGGGTGCGTTCCCACTGTGATGAAATTGAGCAGACTGCAGAAAAGTGCCTTACAGAAAAGGGATACGATGATCCGGTCAATGCGGCTGTGACAACCACCTATTTTCCGGAAAAGAAGTATCAGGATATGACATTTCCGGCAGGAAATTACGAAGCACTCCGTGTGGAGATCGGAAGTGCCAAAGGTCACAACTGGTGGGGAATGCTCTATCCGGAGCTGGCATTTTGGGATGCAGTGCATACGGTAAATGAGGAGACGAAAAGTGAGAGAGACGGGATCCTGTTGTCAGAGGAAGAAAAAAAGCCGGAGAAAGTAAAATTTCGCTTTTACCTGCAGGAGATATTTCAAAAATAAAACAACAGAAGGAGACGAAAGAGAAGTATGACGGAATTTTTAGTCAGACATTTTGTGAAAGACTATGAAGCGGTAGAAAAATCTGCGGTCCGCACTGCATATGGAGTGTTGGCGAGTATGGTGGGGATTGTTTGTAATGTATTTCTGTTTCTTGTGAAGTTTATTGTGGGGCTTTTGCTGCACAGTGTTTCTGTCACAGCAGATGCGTTTAACAACCTGTCAGATGCGGCATCTTCGATCATCAGTTTTATCGGGGTGAAGATGGCGGGCAAGCCGGCGGACAAGGAGCATCCGTTCGGACACGGAAGGATTGAATATATAGCGGCTTTGATTGTATCATTTCTGGTACTGGAAGTGGGATTTACTTTTTTGAAGGATTCTGTTTCCAAGATCAGAACCCCGGAAACCTTGAATTTTCAGTTGATTTCGGTAGTGATCCTGATTTTATCCATCGGAGTTAAGCTATGGCTCGGTGTATTTAATAAAAAGCTGGGAAAGAAGATTGATTCCAAGGTGATGATGGCAGTCTTTACAGATTCTATGGGAGATGTGATCACGACCAGTGCAACGATTTTGTCTTTGGTGATCTTCCGGCTGACCGGGCTTAATATTGATGGGATTGTGGGGATCGGAGTCGCTCTGGTAGTTATGTGGGCCGGTGTCGGAATTGCAAAAGACACGCTGGAGCCTCTGATCGGAGAAGCAATCGATCCGGAAGAATATGATAAAGTCAAGCATTTTGTAGAGCGTTATCAGGGAATTGAGGGAACTCATGATCTGATCATACATAATTACGGACCGAATCAAAGTATGGCATCCATTCATGCGGAAGTGCCAAACGACGCGGATATTGAGGAAGCCCATGAGCTGATCGATCGGATCGAACGGGATGCGGTGGATGAGCTGGGAATTCTTCTGGTGATTCATATGGATCCGATCGAGATGCGGGATGAACAGGTGATGACGGTGAGAGGAGAAGTGGAAGCCGCATTAAAGGAACTGGATTCTCAGTGCAGCATTCATGATCTGCGTGTTGTCAACGGGATGGGGCAGATCAATCTGATCTTTGATATGGTCGTACCATTTGAATATGATGAGGAAGAAAAAAATAATCTGCAGCTTCAATTGATGGAAAAGCTGCAGGAGATTGATAAAAGATATCAGTGTGTCATTACGATGGAACACAGCTATAAGGCACACGTATAAGGAACAGGAACTGTTCGGGAAGGAAGAAAAGATGTACACATTTGACAGCAGAGTAAGATACAGTGAGATCGATCATACCGGGAATATGACCCTGCCGGCACTGATCAATTATTTTCAGGACTGCAGTACGTTTCAGTCTGAGGATATCGGGTTGGGCACAGAGGTGTTAAAGGCAAAGAAAAAAGCATGGATTTTGTCTTACTGGCAGATCGTGATCGAACGTCTGCCGGCATTGGGAGAGCGTATTACAGCAGGAACCTTTGCGACGGAATTTAAAGGCTTGTATGGAAACCGGAATTTTGTGCTCGATGATGCCCGGGGAAACCGGCTTGCGTATGCCAATTCTGTGTGGGTGTTTATGGATATGGAAAAAGGAAGACCGGCAAGACCTGAGCCGGAAGATGTACTTCCATATGGATCAGAGCCTGCGCTTGAGATGGAGTATGAAGACAGAAAGATCCGTCTTCCGGAGAATCTGGAGGAAAAACCGTCGTTTCCGGTGAGGAAGTATCACATTGATACCAACGAGCATGTGAATAACTGTCAGTATGTACAGATGGCTCTGGAGGTTTTGCCGGAAGAGACAAGAGTCCGCCAGATCCGGGTGGAATACAAGAAATCAGCAGTTCTTGGAGATGTGATCTTTCCGAAAGTGGCGAGAGAGGAAAATCGTATTGTGACAGAATTGTGCGATGAAAACGGAAAACCGTATGCAGTGATTGAAATCAAGTAAGAGAGCATGTTATACTGTTCGAAGAATGGTGAAGAGGAGATTTTAAATGAAATTAGGAGAAAAGCAGGTTTTAACTGTTGTAAAGATTGTAGATTTTGGTGTGTATCTGGGAAATGATGAAGAACGTGTACTTCTTCCGAAAAAGCAGGTGCCGGAAGGAATTGAACCGGGGGATCCGGTGGAAGTATTTTTGTACCGGGATTCGTCTGACCGTCTGATCGCGACGACGAATGAGCCGAAGCTGACGATGGGACATCTGGCAGTTCTGGAAGTGGCAGATACAGGAAAGATGGGAGCTTTTCTGGACTGGGGACTGGAAAAAGATCTGTTCCTTCCATTTAAAGAACAGACAGCAAAAGTACAGAAAGGCGATAAGTGTCTTGTTGCATTGTACGTAGACAAGAGCGGAAGACTTTGCGCCACCATGAAAGTTTATCATATGCTGCGTACAGACTCGCCGTATCAGAAAGACGATCAGGTAAAAGGAATTGTATACGACAGAAGTGATGAGTTTGGCGTTTTTGTTGCGGTGGATCATCAGTTTTCTGCAAGAATCCCGAAAAAGGATGTTTTTGGAAAGATTCGTATCGGTGATGAGATCGAAGCACGTGTGACAAATGTAAAGGAAGATGGAAAGCTGGATTTAAGTGTCAGAGGGAAGATTCCGCAGCAGATGGATGCAGATGCAGAACTGATCTTGAAAAGAATCCAGTCTTATGACGGAGTACTGCCGTTTAATGACAAGGCAGATCCGGATACGATCAAGGCAGAGTTTGGTATGAGCAAGGCTGCATTCAAGCGTGCCGTCGGAAGACTGCTGAAAGAAAACCGTGTAAAAATCTTTCCGGACAGTATCCGAATTCGCTAAAAAGCCTTGCAATCCATGATAAATAAGCTATAATGAAGAAAGAAATAGAGAAGAAAGGGGACAGATAGAAATGAAAGTACAGAACATTACAGACATAGACGCATTTTTTAAAGTAGTAGACAACTGCAAAGGAAGAGTAGAACTGGTAACAGGAGAGGGAGACAGACTGAACCTGAAATCCAAACTTTCCCAGTATGTATCTATGGCAAATATTTTCTCAAACGGAGAGATTCCAGAGCTTGAGATCATTGCTTATGAGCCGGAAGATACAGAAAGACTGATCAATTTTATGATCAACGGTGAATAAGAATATCTCAGATTTTGAATCGCCGGTTTTGACAGACACGAGAAGATGTAAGGGCAGTTCTCTGTAAGGGAACGCCCTTTTTAGATTTACAGCAATACTGGATATAGAGGTGAATTATGAGTTTTGCGCATTTACACGTCCACACAGAGTACAGTCTTTTAGACGGTTCCAACAAAATAAAAGAATATGTATCCAGAGTCAAAGAACTGGGCATGAACAGTGCTGCGATTACGGATCATGGGGTCATGTACGGTGTGATCGACTTTTACAGGGAAGCCAGAAAGCAGGGAATTAAGCCGATTCTTGGCTGTGAAGTTTATGTGGCGCCGAATTCCCGGTTTGACCGTGAGACTGCCGGTGGAGAGAGCAGATATCATCATCTGGTACTTCTGGCAGAAAACAATACGGGATATGCCAATCTGATGAAGATCGTTTCCAGAGGATTTACAGAAGGGTATTATTATAAGCCCCGTGTGGATAAGGATCTTCTGCGTCAGTATCACGAGGGAATCATTGCCTTAAGTGCCTGTCTTGCTGGGGAGGTACAGCGGTATCTGAGCCGGGGACTTACCGAAGAGGCGAAGAAGGTGGCGTTGGAGTATCAGGATATTTTCGGAAAAGGAAATTTCTTTCTGGAAATGCAGGATCACGGGATCCCGGAGCAGCAGCTTGTAAACCAGAGACAGATCCAGCTTTCTAAGGAGACAGGGATCGAGCTTGTTGTGACCAATGATATTCATTATACGTACGCGGAAGATGCGAAGCCGCATGATATCCTGCTCTGTATTCAGACCGGGAAGAAGCTGGACGATGAGAACAGGATGCGGTATGAGGGCGGCCAGTATTATGTAAAGTCCCCTCAGGAGATGGAAGCGCTGTTTCCATATGCAAAACAGGCACTGGAGAATACGCAGAAGATTGCAGACCGGTGTGAGGTGGAGATTGAATTCGGAGTCACAAAGCTGCCAAAGTATGATGTGCCGGACGGCATGACTTCCTGGGAGTATTTGAACAAGTTATGCTGGGAAGGACTTGAAAAGCATTATGGAGCGCCTTCCAGGGAGCTGAAAGAACGGCTGCGCTATGAGCTGGATACGATCCGCAGCATGGGATATGTAGATTATTTCCTCATAGTATGGGACTTTATTAAATATGCCAAAGATCACGGGATCGCAGTAGGGCCGGGGCGTGGCTCTGCAGCGGGAAGTATTGTCTCTTATTGCCTGGAAATTACAAATATTGATCCGATCCGGTATCAGCTGCTGTTTGAGCGTTTTCTTAATCCGGAGCGCGTGACCATGCCCGATATCGACGTGGATTTCTGCTTCGAGAGACGGCAGGAGGTGATCGACTATGTTGTGCGTAAGTATGGAAAAGACCGGGTAGTCCAGATCGTGACGTTTGGTACGCTGGCTGCCAGAGGTGTGATCCGTGATGTGGGACGCGTGATGGATCTTCCGTATGCATTTGTAGATTCGATTGCCAAGATGATTCCGCAGGAACTCAATATCACGATTGATAAGGCACTGCAGATGAATCCGGAATTACGTAAAACATATGAAAATGATCCGCAGGTAAAACTGCTGATCGACATGTGCAAACGACTGGAAGGACTGCCGCGCCACAGCTCCATGCATGCAGCAGGCGTTGTGATCGGTCAGAGAGAAATCGATGATTTTGTTCCCCTTTCAAGAGCTTCTGACGGCTCGATCACAACTCAGTTTACAATGACCACTCTGGAAGAACTGGGACTTTTAAAAATGGACTTTCTGGGACTTCGGACGCTGACTGTGATCCAGAATGCGGTGCAGCTAGCAAAAAGCAAAAATCCGGAACTTGATATGGATCAGATCGACTATAACGACAAACAGGTTCTTTCTTATATCGGAACCGGGAAGACCGATGGAATCTTCCAGCTGGAGAGCGGAGGGATGAAGGGCTTCATGAAAGAATTGAAGCCAAACAGCCTGGAAGATATCATTGCCGGGATTTCCCTGTACCGTCCGGGTCCGATGGACTTTATCCCACAGTATATCCGGGGAAAAAATGATGCAGGATCGATCACCTATGACTGTCCGCAGCTGGAGCCGATTCTGGCGCCTACTTACGGATGTATTGTCTATCAGGAGCAGGTTATGCAGATCGTGCGTGACCTTGCCGGATACACACTGGGACGAAGCGATCTTCTTCGCCGTGCCATGTCCAAGAAAAAGGGCGATGTGATGCAGAAAGAGCGCCAGATCTTTGTCTATGGAGATGAGGAGAACGGTGTGCCGGGCTGTATTAAAAATGGAATTGATGAAAAGACAGCCAATAAGATCTATGATGAAATGATCGATTTTGCGAAGTATGCATTCAACAAATCCCATGCGGCGGCCTATGCGGTTGTTTCTTATCAGACAGCATACCTGAAATATTATTATCCGGTGGAATACATGGCAGCACTGATGACTTCCGTGATTGAAAATCCGTCCAAAGTGGCAGAATATATTTATGCCTGCCGGCAGATGAATATTCAGATTCTGTCACCGGATATTAACCGCGGGATCGGCAACTTTTCGGTAGACGGCAACAATATCCGGTACGGACTGACGGCTATCAAGAGCATTGGAAGACCGGTGATCGCTTCGATCATAGAAGATCGGGATGAGTTTGGTCCGTTTAAAAATCTGGAAGATTTTATCAGTCGGATGTCAGTCAAGGATGGGCTGAATAAACGGGCGATCGAGCATTTGATCAAATCAGGTGCGCTGGACTGCCTGGGAGGCACGAGAAAGCAGTTTATGAGCATTTATGTTCAGATCGTCGATCACGTCAATCAGGAAAAGAAATATGCCATGACCGGTCAGATGACACTGTTTGATATGGTGGGTGAGGAAGAAAAAGAGCAGTTTGAGATCAAACTGCCGGATGTCGGGGAGTATTCGAAAGAGAATCTGCTGGCGTTTGAAAAGGAAGTGCTGGGAGTTTACTTAAGCGGACATCCATTACAGGAGTATGAGGACAAATGGAGAAAATCCATTTCAGCCACCACACTGGATTTCCAGCCGGATGAAGAGACAGGCCGGGCAAAGGTGCATGACGGAACGAGGGAGATTGTAGGCGGCATGATCACCGCAAAAACGATCAAGCATACAAAGACCAATCAGATGATGGCATTTTTGTCTCTGGAAGACCTGGTGGGAACGGTAGAGGTGATCGTCTTCCCGCGGGACTATGAAAAAAACAGAGAGTATCTGGAGATTGATAAAAAAATTTTTGTAAAGGGAAGAGTATCCGAGGAAGAGGAGCGGCCGAGCAAGCTGATCTGTGAGACGATCATTCCGTTTGAGCAGACCAAAAAAGAGCTGTGGGTGCAGTTTTCAGATAAAGAAGATTTTCTGCGAAATGAGCATATTTTATATGGATACCTGGCAGACTCGGAAGGAGATGACGAGGTTGTGATCTATTGTCAGAAAGAGCGGGCGATCAAGCGGCTTCCGAGAAACAGAAACATTCGCATCGGTCAGGAAGTATTGAGCAGATTGATGAATCATTACGGGGAAAAGCGAGTAAAAGTCGTAGAAAAATCTATTGATAAAGGAATATAAATAAGGTAGAATATACCCGGAGTGTTAAAAAATAGGCAAACTTTACTTTTGAAGAGTAGAAGAATTCAGAAAGGTGGAAAAGTTATGGCAAACAAAGCAGACAAAGAAAAAATGTTAGAAGAGATTGAAGATAGAGTTCGTACCATTGGAGTACTTACAAGTGGTGGAGATGCACCGGGAATGAACGCTGCGATCCGTGCAGTTGTAAGAAGAGCTCTTGCAAAAGGACTGAAGGTACGCGGAATCAGAAGAGGATATCACGGACTTTTAAAAGAAGAGATCATTGATTTGACGGCACGCGATGTGTCTGATATCATCCAGAGAGGTGGTACAATTCTTCAGACAGCACGCTGCCAGACAATGCGTACAGAAGAAGGACAGCAGAAAGCAGCAGCAATTTGTAAAAAATACGGAATTGACGGTCTTGTAGTAATCGGAGGAGACGGATCTTTTGCCGGAGCACAGAAGCTGGCGAACCTCGGAGTAAATACGATTGCTCTTCCGGGAACGATCGATCTTGACATTGCATGTACAGATTATACGATCGGATTTGATACAGCTGTCAATACAGCTATGGAAGCGATCGATAAGGTACGTGATACATCTACTTCACACGAGAGATGCAGTATCATTGAGGTAATGGGACGTGACGCAGGATACCTTGCACTGTGGTGCGGTATTGCCAACGGAGCAGAAAAAATCCTTCTTCCGGAAGAAAAAGATTATGATGAGCAGGAGCTGATCGAAGATATTCTGGAAAACAAAAAACGCGGGAAAAAGAACTACATTATTATCAACGCAGAGGGAATCGGTGATTCCATCAATATGGCGAAGAGAATTGAAGAAGCAACAGGAATCGAGACAAGAGCAACAATCCTCGGACACATGCAGCGTGGAGGAAGCCCGACATGTAAAGACAGAGTATATGCGTCTACAATGGGGGCACTGGCAGTTGACTTACTGTGCGAAGGAAAATCCAACCGTGTAATCGGATACCAGGGTGGAAAATATGTAGATTTCGATATTGATCAGGCATTGTCCATGAAGAAGACAATTCCGGAGTATCAGTATAAAATCGCAAAATCGTTTGCAATCTAGGAGAGAAAATTATGAGTATGGAATGTGAGAAGAAAAAGGCCCCGATCGGAGTATTTGACTCCGGTGTCGGAGGACTTACCGTTGTACGGGAGATAACACGGCAGCTGCCGCATGAAAATATTGTATATTTTGGTGACACTGCCCGCGTTCCATACGGAAGTAAATCCAAGAGCAATATTATTCGCTTTTCTGAGCAGATCATCCGTTTCCTGAAAACAAAACAGGTCAAGGCCATTGTTATTGCCTGCAATACGGCAAGTGCACTGGCTTTGGATACTGTTCGGGATGAATTTGATATTCCGATCATCGGCGTGATCGTTCCGGGCGCAAGGGCGGCAGTAGAAGCTACGGCAAACGGAGAAATCGGTGTGGTAGGAACGGATGCAACGGTGAAGAGCGGTACTTATACAAAGGTGATCCATCAAATGGACCCGAACATTCATGTGAGGGAGAAGGCCTGCCCGCTGTTTGTCCCTCTTGTGGAAGAAGGATTTAAAGAACATGTGGTCACAGAAGAAGTCATCGAATATTATCTGGAGTCGTTAAAGCATACAGAGATCGATGCGATGATCTTAGGATGTACCCATTATCCGCTTTTACGTTCCAAGATCCGTGCTTATATGGGAGAACGGATCCAGATTGTCAATCCGGCCTATGAGACCGCCATGGATCTCAAACGGCTTCTTCAGAGTGAAGATATGGAAAATGACGGGGAAGAGGGCACAAGCAGCAAATATGAATTTTATGTCAGCGATGCGGCGGAAAAGTTTGTAAATTTTGCAAATACAGTGATGCCGTTTGATATTTCGAAAGCGAATATTGTGAATATAGAAGAATATTAGGGGAACACAGATGACAAAGGATGTATTGGTCAGTATTTCAGGGTTGCATATGGATATGGACGCCCAGATTCCGGGACCGGATGAGGATGATGTGATCGAAGTTGTGACACCGGCTACCTACTACTCGAAAAATGGAAAACATTATATCATCTATGATGAGATCGTAGAAGGAGTCAGTGACACGATCAAGAATAAGATCAAAATATCAGGGACGGACAGTCTTGAGATCATGAAAAGCGGACTGTCGAATACCCATATGATATTTGAGAAAAACAAGAAGAATCTGACATATTACAAAACACCATATGGTCAGATGCTGGTAGGATTGAATACCAGAAATATGGAAATTGAAGTTTTGGATGAAACGATCAAAGTACGGGTGGATTATGAGCTGGATGTGAATCATGAACCGCTTGCGAATTGTAAGATCCGAATGAATATTGTATCCAAAGGCAGCGGAATTGCTGTATAAAAAAGGAGCACTGCAGTGCAGATTTTCTGCCGGCAATGCTCTTTGTCTTATTTGTTGTCTTTTTTGAATCTTGCAAAAAAGCCTTTTTTCTTTGCTTTTTCCGGAGCCTCAAGTGGTCCGCGAACACCTTTTACAGCAGTGATGTAGATGCCGCTTACGGTAGCTTTGACTTCTTTCTTGATCGGGATAAGGTCAAAGATCTTAACATCACACATCAAAGTCATCACTCTTGGTCCGACTTTTGCTTTTACAACAGGTACTTTGGTACGTCTCAAATATTTTGGCGTATTCTCCAGCACTGCGGAAGGAAGATTGGCTTCTTTGAGTTTCATTTTCTTTTTATCGATGATCAGCATGTTGACAGTCTGTGCCATGGCATCCATCTGTTCCTGCTGTGCTGCCTGCTTCTTCTCTGCTTTTTTTCCGAAGAAATAAAGGCCGACGAGTACACCGATCAGAATCACAAGTACAACGATCAGTACGATCCATCCTGTAGACACGATAAAACCCTCCTAAAATTCTCTTTTTTCATAATTATGCATGTAATATTGTAACATTGTTTCCCGGGAAGTGCAAGAGATTTGGACGGCAGGGCTTTACTTTTCTTGGAGAAAACAGGTATACTAAGGAAATGAGAAAAAGATAGGGGAGAGGTATTTATGGCAGAAACGATATGGAACAGTGCAGTCAGTGTGTATCATTTTATGATGGACAATCTGGTTGTGATCAATATTTTGCTTTCTCTGGTCATTGTGTTTTTTCAGAGAAGATCTCCGCAGACGGTATGGACCTGGCTGTTATTGCTGTATTTTATACCGATTCTCGGATTTGTCCTGTATCTGCTGATCGGGCAGGATTTTCATAAAAGCAGGATGTTTAAGGCAAAAGAGATTGAAGGAGAGATAAAATATGCTGTGCGCAGGCAGGAAGAGACGATATACAGGCGAAAACTCCGTCTGACAAATCCGGCAGTGGCGAAATACCGCGATCTGATTTTGTATAATCTGGAAGCCGGTCAGGCGGTCTTAACAGATAATAACGATGTTCAGATTTATACAGATGGGAAAGAAAAGTTTCAGGCACTTCTGAGAGAGATGCGGGGGGCAAAAAAGTATATTCATTTTCAGTATTATATTATCCGAAATGATGAATTGTGGCAGCATATTGAGCCGGTTCTGATCCAGAAAGCAAGAGAAGGTGTGGAAGTTCGGATTTTATTTGACAGTATGGGGTGCCGCGGGATGCGTAACCGGGACTGGGAGCGCCTGGAATGTGAAGGAATCCACGTGGCAGAGTTTTTCCCTGCATTGCTCGGAAAGCTGCAGCTTCGGATGAATTACCGGAATCACCGCAAGATCGTTGTCATTGATGGAAGAGTAGGATTTGTAGGTGGTTTCAATGTAGGAAGAGAGTATCTGGGAATGGAAGAGAAAAAATTCGGCTATTGGAGAGATACGCATCTGCGCATTGAAGGTGCAGCGGTAACTTCTTTGGCAGTACGATTCGTGTTGGATTGGAACTATGCTGCGAAAGAAAATTTGTTTCAAGAGGATGCGTTGTTTGAAATTCCAGAGTATGAGAAGGCCGGAAGAGATCCTGTGCAGATTATTTCCAGTGGCCCGGATTCGCAGATTAAAACTATTCATGACAATTATTTGCGGCTGATCCACAGTGCAAAAGATCATGTATATTTACAGACTCCGTATTTTATACCAGATGATTCGATTCTAGATGCATTGAAGATAGCGGCCCGTTCTGGGGTGGATGTAAGAATCATGATTCCGTGTAAACCGGACCATCCGTTTGTATACTGGGCAACGTATTCATATATTGGTGAAATGGTGGAAGCAGGAGCGAAATGTTACGTATACGACAACGGATTTCTTCATGCAAAGACTGTGACGGTGGATGGAACAGTGGCATGTGTGGGAACCGCGAATATGGATTTTCGCAGTTTTGGATTAAATTTTGAAGTCAATGCAGTTATATATAGTGAAGAGACAACACAAAAACTGGAACAGAGATTTGAAAATGACATGACAAAATCTACACAGATCACAAGAAATGCATATCACCAGAGAAGTTTGGTCATTCGTGGAAAAGAGCAGTTTTCAAGATTGTTATCTCCTCTTTTGTAAGTGAAAAGAGAGAAACCGTGAAAATCTTGTGAACTCTTAGAAATGCTATATTTTTTGGGAGCAGGAATGTGTTATAATGGGCGTTGACTAATGATGTGGAAAGTGAAAGGGGAAAGTGATGAAGAAGAGAATCATTGCAGCAATTGCAGGAGTATTTCTGATTGGATCCTTAACAGGATGTTCCAGTCAGTTATCCAATGAGTATATTACGATTAAACAGTACAAGGGACTGGAAGTGCCGCAGGTGGAAGCAACTGAACTGACAGATGATCAGGTGACGAATTATGTGAATTATTTTCTTCAGGCAGATGCAACCAGAACAGAGGTGACAGACCGTGCAGCGCAGACAGGAGATACAGTCAATATTGATTATGTCGGAAAAGTAGACGGTGTGGAATTTGAGGGTGGTTCTGCCCAGGGAACAGACCTGGAGCTTGGTTCCGGTTCTTTTATCGGTGCAAACGGAGACTACCAGGGATTTGAAGACCAGATTGTCGGTCATAACAAAGGAGAGCAGTTTGACATTACGGTACAGTTCCCGGATACGTATACGAATACAGAGATGGCCGGAAAAGTCGCAGTGTTTACCATTACTTTAAATGGCATTTATACAGTAGATGTGCCGAAGCTGACAGATAAGTGGGTCAAAGAGAACAGTGTAGAAGCTACAACTGTAAAGGAATATAAAAAAGAGATCAAAGAAAAAATCGAAAACCAGCAGATGTACCAGAATCTTTTGAATGCTCTGGTGGATCAGATCGAAGTGAAAAAAGATCTTCCGAAAGATAAAGTAAAAGAGCAGAAAGAGGCGATCATAAACCAGTATGAGAGTACAGCAGAATACTATCAGATGGAGCTGGGAGATTATTTGACTCAGTACATGGGAATGACAGAAGATCAGTTTAAAGAGAAGGCACAGACAGTAGCAGAGAATACCGTGAGAAATCAGATGGCAGTAGAGCTTCTCTGTGAGAAAAAGAATTTAGAACCTACAGATAAAGAGTATGAGATCGGGCTGAAGCAGTATGCAGCACTTGCCGGATATCGTACAGATCAGATTGCGGAATATGAAGAGAAAAACGGAAAAGAAAACATCGAGCAGTCCATCATGCAGGAAAAAGCTGCCAAGTATCTGCAGAAGAGTTGTGTTCAGGTAGAGCAGGAAAACGAAACGACGAATGAAAATGCGAAAGATACACAGAACAGCACAACAGAGAACAAAGATCAGAATACCGATCAGAGTTCAGATGAGAGTTCAGATCAGAGCAGTACAGATAATGCACAGGAATAAAAAGAGAGCGCCGGAAAACAGATTTTGTTTTTCCGGTGCTTTCTGGTTGTACTGACAGGCAGAATGGTGTACAGTTGTAGTAGACGAATGAAAAGAAGCGGAGGAGTTTTATGAAATTGGAAAACGCATGCCTTTGTGTGGAAATCGCAGAAAAAGGCGCAGAACTGACAAGAATTTTTAACAAAAAGACAGGAGCAGAGATCTTGTGGAACGGAAATCCTGAATTTTGGAACCGGCATTCTCCGATCCTGTTCCCGAATGTAGGGAAGACACATGGAAATACTGTTCTGATCAAAGGAACACAGTATCCGACGTCTCAGCATGGATTTGCAAGAGACAGCCAGTTTCGTTGTGTAAAATCTGCAGCAGAGGAAGCGCAGTTTTTATTTTGTTCGAATGAAGAGACGAGAGAAGTGTATCCCTATGACTTTGAGCTGTATATCACATACCGTCTGGATGGAAAAAATATTTTTGTAGACTGGAAAGTAAAAAATCCATCAGAAGAAACGATTTATTTTACGATCGGAGCACATCCGGCATTTATGTTTGAAGGCGCAAAGGAGACGAAAGACGACTATCTTCTGTGGTTTCCGAAGATGGAAACGCTGGAATGCTGCGGGCTGAATCTGGAATGCGGAACAGGCCTGCCGGAAGAAAGCTATTCTCTGGAACTGGAGGACGGCTATCTGCAGCTTTCCGAAAAATTGTTTGAGGTGGATACACTGATCTGTGATGATTATCAGTTAAAAGAAGTATGGCTGTGCAAAAAGGATGGAAGAAAGCCATATGTGGGCGTAAAGAGTGAAGGATTTTACAGTTACGGAATCTGGTCACCGAAGAATGCGCCGTTCGTATGTCTGGAGCCATGGGCAGGCCGTTGTGATGATACCGGATTTGATAAAGATATTTCTGAAAAGAAGGGAATCAATGCGGTGCAGCCGGGAGAGATATTTGAAAAAGGATACCAGATTTTGGTGGGATAGTGGTGCAGCATGAAAAAGACAAATGATTTTGGAAGGGATTCCGTTCCACTTTTAGTATTAAAGACATCAATTCCTTTTATGTTTGCCCAGTTCGTCAATGTGCTCTACAGTATTGTAGACCGGATCTATATCGGAAATATTCCGGTGATCGGCGGGGATTCCCTTGCCGGCGCCGGAGTATGTGCTCCGATCATTACGCTTTTGTCTTCGTTTGCTGCTCTGATCGGAATCGGAGGATCGGTTACGTTTTCGGTGAAACTGGGGGCAGGAGATAAGAAGAGCGCACAACGGATATTGGCGAATAGTTTTTCCATGCTGCTTATATTTTCCGCAGTGCTGACAGTTGTGTTTTTGCTGATCAAGGATTTTTTACTGAACTGGTTCGGTGCCAGTGAAGTGACGTTTCCATATGCGAATACATATCTGACGATTTATACTCTGGGGACATTTTTTGCCCTTGTGTCTATGGGGATGAACTATTTTGTTACAGCGCAGGGATTTCCGTTTCTGGGAATGGCGACTACATTGATCGGAGCAGTGGTAAACATTGTGCTGGATCCGATTTTTATTTTTGTATTTGATATGGATATTGCAGGAGCGGCTGTTGCGACAGTCATCGCACAGCTTTCGTCCTGTATTTTTGTACTTTTGACTTTACACAGTAAGAAGATGCAGATTCCGATCCATCTTGTAAAGCCGGAGTGGGAGATTGGGAAACGAATCTGTAAGATCGGTTTTTCGCCATTTTTGATCCTTGCGACAGACAGTGTGATCATCATTGCATTGAATGCTGTACTTCAGTATTATGGCGGCGAATCTCAGGGAGATACGCTGATCACGGCAGCAACGATCGTACAGAGCTATATGCTTTTGATTACCTCTCCGATGCTTGGAATTACGGGAGGATCACAGCCTTTGATCAGTTTTAATTACGGTGCGAACAAACCGGACCGTATCCGTAAGACAGTGAAGTGGGTATTGGTTCTATGTATTACATTTACAACGGTGATGTTCCTTGTATCCAGAATTCTGCCGCAGTATTTTGTGCAGATTTTTACAGACAATGCAAGATACCGGGAACTGTCCATATGGGGAATCCAGGTGTTTACATTGATGGTGATCCCACTCAGCCTCCAGTATGTGTTTGTGGATGCGCTGACGGCGCTTGGGATGACAAGGCTTTCCCTTAGCTTGTCACTGTTTCGAAAGATTGTGTACTTTGTGATGACATGTGTCCTGCCGATCGTGTTTGCGGCGAAGAGTGCATTTTATGCAGAGCCCCTCGCGGATGGAGCGGCAGCATGTCTGACCAGTCTGGTGTTCTTTGTGATTTACAGAAAGTATCTGAAAGGAGAAGGCAGACTGGGAGAGATATGGTTGTAAAGAAGGTTGGAATATCAAAAAAATCAGAAAACAGGAGGAAAATGCAATGTTACAAACAGGAACAAAAGCTCCGGAATTTACACTTCCGGATCAGAATGGAGAGTTACACAGTTTAAAAGATTACAGAGGGAAAAGAGTTCTTTTGTATTTCTATCCAAGGGATAATACACCGGGGTGTACAAAGCAGGCTTGCGGATACAGCGAACGTTATCCGCAGTTTGAAGAAAAAGGCGTGGTAATTCTTGGAATCAGCAAAGACAGTGTTGCGTCGCATAAAAGATTTGAAGAAAAACAAGGTCTGACGATTACATTGCTTTCTGATACGGAATTAGAAGTGATTCAGGCATATGATGTCTGGAAAGAGAAAAAGAATTACGGAAAAGTATCCATGGGAGTAGTAAGAACGACCTATCTGATTGATGAAGAGGGTGTGATCATTCAGGCAAACGATAAAGTGAAGGCAGCAGAAGATCCGGAGAAGATGCTGGCGGAGATTTCATAGGGGCCGATACAGTATATTGGGATACGGGGACAATAAAATAAGGACAGATGTGCGGGCGTGTTAGAGTTAACACGTCCGTTTTGATGTATAATTCGCGAAATTTACACGGTCTTTTCTGAAACAAATAATTCCGTAAATGAGTATTGCTATCACGTTAGCGTGATGAAATATACTCATTTACACGGAGAAAGGAAAGACCGTGATGAAAAAAATTAATGAAGTAAGTCAAATTGTAGGGTATACTGTGTATATGATTGCACATAGGAGGAAATGAGAAAATGATAGAAAAGAAGAATGTGAAAAAACTGGCATGGGTGGCAGTGGCACTTGTGATAATGGTCCTTTCGATGACTGTTGTTTCAAAAGCGGCAAGCAATCCGGAAAACCATAAAAAAACGATAGAGGCACTGGATGAGAAGAAGGCAGATATTCTAAAACTAACAGCAACATCAGCGGCAGCATCAACAGCCATTGCGGCAATTCCCGGAGATGCGACAACACCGATAGCAAATAAGCTGACAGATTTAACATCATATTTTCTGATTATTATGGTCGTTATATTTTTGGAAAAGTATTTGGTGACACTTACCGGATATGCAACGTTTTCTATATTGATTCCGGCAGCGTGTGTTTTGTTCGCGGCAGGAATCGGATTTAATCGAACGGTTTTGAAAATATTGGCAGCAAAAATAGCAGCATTCGGTCTTGTTATATTTATGATTATTCCATTCAGCATGAATGTTTCGGCAATGATAGAAAAAACATATGAGTCAACGATGGAAGAGACTGTAAAGGAAGCACAGGATATAACGAATGAAATTGAGAAAAATACAGATTCAGAAGGTAACATCATAGAGAAAGCATTATCGAAAATCAAAGATGGAATTTCAGGATTGTTGGAAAAAGGGGAAGAACTTTTGAATCAATTTATTGAGTTAATCGCGGTGATGTTGGTTACATCTTGTCTTATTCCAATTTTTATATTCTTGTTTATGATCTGGTTTATTCGGATGTTATTTGGAATACAGATCAATGTGCCGAAAGGGGTATCAAAGCAGATTACTGCAAAAATGCCAGGGCGTAAAAAATGATTTAAATTGAGTGAATAAAGGAAAAGTCGGGAGAAATTCCGACTTTTTATGATGTAGACCCAAGTGATAGAGATGAATATATTGCGTTAGACGACTATTTTTAGTTATTTAAAAATAGCGCGAATAAGAGAATTACAAAAGATTGTGCAGGATCTTGGGGCAAAACATTTTAGAGTAACATACAAAGAAGAAAATGTACCGGAAATACAACGATAGTAAGTGAAGTACACAATGAATTTGCTGCTTTGAGTACTGGAGAAACATGAAAACCATTAAAAATCTTCGAATAGTTTTAAAAATTTGGGTATCATTCTGGGTGTCTGGTGTTATCTTTTATTTATAGCATGAGCCTACGGTTTTTAATTGTTTTTGAGTAACTCAATTCTACCAAACCGGATGGCATCCATACTATTTTTTACGCCCTCAATTATTGGATTTTCAAGGTGTATACGAACTTATTGAAATGCAAAGTTTGAGTAATTAAAAGGGATTCTTTGGAAATTTAATAAATAGTTTATTGCTTTTCATATACTGTCATATTATACTTGAATCATCTAAACTTTCTGATAAATTTCTAAATGATTTCTAGAAGGTCAAGACCGTTCGGTCAGATATTTCAGAAAAAATTTAACTGAACAAAGAGGCAAGTAAATATGATGGAAAAGCAGTTGTACAATAGACAATATTTCTTTATAATGAAAATATCAAAAAAGAACATCATGTATGATTGTGTTTTCCACACCGTGGAAAGGAGCAGTTATATGTGTAAGAAAACGAAAGAACAGAAGTTTATTATGTTACCTAGCGTGGATTTTTGTTTTCAGGAGCTGATGGAAGATGAAGAAGTGCGCCGAGGATTTATAGGTGCGTTTCTTCGGATTCCACCGGAAGAGATTCTGGATATGGAATTACTTCCGAAGAAGCTTCGTAAGAAATATAAGGAAGAGAAGTACGGAATCCTGGATGTGCGAGTTCGTCTAAGAGAGGGAGAGCAGCTAAACATTGAAATGCAGTCTATTGCCTATGATTACTGGCAGGAGCGGTCTTTGTTTTATCTTGGGAAAATGTATGTAGACCAGATCCACGAAGGGGAAGATTATGATAAGTTGAAGAAATGTATCCATGTAGGGATTCTGGATTTTACACTGTTTGAACATGAGAGATATTATTCTTGTTTTCATATCTGGGAGGATACGATACGGGACATGTATTCCGACAAATTCGAGATTCATGTACTTGAGCTGCCAAAGCTTGCGAAGTATGAATATCCACAGACAGAACTCCTTCGATGGGCACAATTTTTCGGTGCAAGGAGCAGGGAGGAAATTGAAGTGTTGGCAGAAAAAGATGAATATATCCATAAAGCATATGATAAATTGGAAGAAATCAGTGCAGACGAGGAAAAACGATTAGAATATGAGGAACGACAAAAGGCAATCCGGGATCATCGCCATATGTTAGCTAGTGGAAGGCGCGAAGGATTACGTGAAGGATTACGTGAAGGAAAACATGAGCACGCAGTGGAAATGGCGCGTAAGATGTTGGAGGATAAGTTGCCGATAGAAAAGAACGCGGAGTATTCCGGATTATCACCGGAAGATGTGCACAGGTTGGAAGAACAATGAATACAAAGCAGAATTTGATTCTTGCACAGTACAGGTATTCATTCACCATCTTGGTAATTAAGTAGACAAGCAAAAATGAGGCTGGTGTAAAGCAAAATAATCTGCGTTCCCGGCCTCATTTTTACATGAAATATTGAAAATGAGTCTGTTATGAGACTGTAATTAATTCTGTGTAAACTCTAAAAGAGCTATATATCCTCTTGGATT